>JAABUS010000603.1_pt1 | contig 89478 bp, 56 predicted proteins | sample 5560161 | NCBI WGS metagenome assembly JAABUS01 (sample SAMN10711885, study PRJNA513376) | rock metagenome | isolation source: Antarctica rocks | place: Antarctica: Victoria Land, Trio Nunatak nord | collected 2016-01-04
AGAGGGTCATTCTGGGGGTGGTGGTTAGTGGATGGCGGGGGGGTTGGTAAGGGGATGGATGTGTGAGGGTGAGAGGGGGGAAGGGGGGAAGGGTGAATGGAGAGGGGGATGAAGGAGTGGGGAAGGGAGGGGGAAACCGTACGTCTGTCCGTTGTGGAATTTGGCGTGGGGTGGCCAGCGGGGGTTGAAGACGTGGGTGGGGGACCAGTCGGCGTAGAAGGATCCGACGGATTGGAGGAGGGCGGTGATTGTGAGGAGGATGCGGCCGGGGGTGAAGAGGGGCGCCATGGGGTTGGTTTGGCGAGGGAGGGTGAGGTGGTGGATGGTCTGTTGGTGTTGGATGGGGCGCTGGTAGTTCTGAAGGTTATAGATATAGATATAGGACTGAGCTTGGTAGATGAATTAAGGATCGAAACCGAACGGGTCGATGAGAGCTACTGGGAGAGCGCGACGGTGGGCCTAAGGCAAACACTGAGAGCTGCGATGCAAGAAGCTCTGATGTAGATAGCGAGATTTTGTCACTGGTAGAAGTGTGCCTCTATAGTAGGTCTACTATTGAAAGTGTTGAGCTTGAACAAGGAGAAAGGACATCGAAGCTTTTGAGCACGATGAAGAAGACTTGAAGAGAGGCCTGCTACCTGATATAGAAGTGATAACAGCGCGAATGCTGCACGGATCCGGTCCGTGCTTCGAATGATGACAAGACCAATAGTGAACCGGGGTCCGAAGTCTCCGAATGTGCGAACAAGTCAGTAAGGAAGACTCTTCCTTGATCTAACTAAACAGGACCAAGGAAGGGTACCCGTAAGCACCTTGAGGCTGGAGCTGAGATTGAAATCAAAAAAGCAATGATCCATCCGAAACCAAAGAAAAAATCAAAAAGTCGACACACCCACCCACCACGAACATCCCATCAACGAAAGCAGATGTAATCCAATACCGCCACCCGACGGTGGAAATGTCTCTGCAGAATTGCTTCCCTCAAGAATCATTTCCATTGCTTAGAGGCGACAATCTTTGGGGGCTACCCGCCAGAGTTATCGCCTACCGCCGGGTTCGAACTGGGCACCTGAGACTTTCACATGGGGCATGTGGGATCTTCGCAGGTGGGAAACGGGGGTCTCCTTTAATTGTGACCATTACAGCCGAGATCGAGGTATCTTATTACGATATATAATGCAGAACAGAATACGAACGTTAGATACTCTCTTCCATTGGGAAGAACCCATCTAGAACATGCGCATGGGTGCTGTGGGGCATGTCTCTTCATTCAAATGTTGCTACTCAAAACCTCAACAAACACCCTCCACATCCATATTCCCAATGCTCCCGCCAGAAACCCCAATGCCATCCCCTCCCTCTGTCCCAGTATTCCCCTTCCTCTAGCCTTCAAGCCCGTAACCCAAAGCCTCTCACCCCTGTCCCTCCTCGCAACACTCAGTCCCGGCAGCCCATCCAGGCTGCCTGCGTTCCACGTGGCTTGATATTTCTGCAACTCATTTTTGTCGATCATCTTCGATGCCCAATGGCCCATCGTCTCCCTATCCTTGAGCATTGGCGTCAAGGCCCCTTCTGGCGGGTTCGAGTCGTCTGTAAGAACGGGTTGCGAAGCCAAGAGGGGAACGCCGTATCCGCATGAGGTTTGGCACTGATCATTCCGTCAAAACTACCTTCTATGCGTTCCATCGAAATTGGAATACTTGAGGATGGGAAATTCGAGAAAGACGTCTCTACCTTGAAAACATCCAACGCAATGATTGCCCTCGCCCCATCAATCCTCCTCTTACCCATCCGCTTCAGCAATGGCTCAAACTCCTGTGAATCCCATTCCACAACCCTTCCTTTGCAGAACCAGCGCATAATCCGGGGCGACATGTCGAAGGAGCAGAACATAATCGTGACTCGTCCATTCTCGTAGACATGGGAGATTGTCTCGCAGCCGGAGCCCGTGGTGTCGATGTAGGCGACGTGGTTGGGGGAGAAGACTGTGAGGGTGGTGGAGGGAAGACCTTTGGGGGATATGTTGATATCTGTTGCAAGATGGTCAAACAAGGGGGTTTTTAGAGAGGGCTGAGAACAGAATGCGTCCCAGACAGAACTGGTTTTTTTGAATATTGCCTGGAATTCACGGGGAAATGGGAAGTAGAAAATTCTTGCTACGTACGGCGGCCGGTAAGGGGAGCGGATGCCGTGAAAAAGACTGATTGCTGGAGGGCCTTGGGACGAGGTTAGACCAGTGGCCAGTGTCGAAGAAAAAGGAGTGAAAGAAGATACCCAATCTCGAAGATTATCCGGAATGGAGTCATAAAACTTAACCATATTGAAATTTGCCCTTTATAGGTAGAAAATGATTAACCGAAGAGACAAAATGACCACCGCTATACAGGAAACATGGACATCGAGGAATGGGGAATATTTTGAGACAATGTCTGCAAAGGAAAGGAACCAGAGACCGGGTGAGGATGAGCTCCATGAGTGAGTCAAACGTTGTAGGATGCCATAGTACGCTAGTGATGCAGGTTTGTCTTCGCCTCTAAAGAGGAACAGGATGGAATCAATTCCACGGAAGTCTGACAGGGAATGGAAGGCATATATTTCAAACCCATATTCAAACAAGTCGGACTGAAATGCTTTTGACAATCAATTAATTATATCCATTTTCTGCATCCACGTTAGTTGCTACTATATTTTTGCAAATCGGTCTAGCCATTTATATCGTCATTCATATAATATTATGGTCCTTCTTATTCCCATCTTTTCCACTCCTCCACCAACCTTGCTAACTCCCTGATCCTCTCCTCCTTTGGCCACTTCTGCACCTCGAGATTCCTTGCCTGCAAGTCCTTCTCGACTCTGTACCTTTGAATCGCCGCGTTCCTCAAGATCTGCATGTCATCCTTCTGACAAGCCTCCTGGAGAACATTTCGCATTCGAGGCGAGTAAAGTTGACAGCTAATGCCTACATGCGGTGGTGCTACAGATTTCGGATGTCGTCTGAAATCCGTAACTACCGGCAAATCGCGTTTGATTGCCGGCCAGACAGCCTCATCGTAACAATCCTCGCATATCGTGAGTTCTGGAAGACCCGGAATGATATACCACTCCTGGTCTAAAAGCATATCATCCCGCGAGCATTCTGGGATGCCTGCGATGCGGTGGGCGAGGCCAATAAAGCGAAACATGTTGGGTGGACGGCGGTACTCTTCTGCGTGTTTGGCGGTATCCGAGAGAAGACTGAGATAGGTTGTGAATCGCTTGCTATCTATCCTCATGCTGCAAGCGCGCTGTTGCCTGTGATGGTGCCCGTGGGATTTGTGGAACACACCTCGTAGGGCAGGCTGTAGAGTCTCAAGGCTCCGTACACATTGTGGACATATCTGAAAATCATGCACACTTCTGTCTGTCTCAGGATCTGTGAGACGGTACCAGTCTCGGGTTTCTCCAACTTTACCGGGGCATGGCCGTTCGTGTGCCACTATGTCTGCAATGGCATACAGTAGCTCGACATCGCCCCGTCGCTTGTTCATTATTGACGTCCAGGCCATGCGGACCCATGGTGTGCTGAAATCACAGCGAATTTCGTCATAGTCGGCAATTTTTCTGAGCTTTGGTTTGAAGTGGCGTTCGTATCCAGCATTTGAAACAGCATCTCGACATGTTGGGCATACTGAAAATGTATGTGGCCCACCAGCCAGTGTATACCAATCGTCATAGCCTGTAACAGGGGTTGGCCTGGGACAGAGGGGTAATGCCATTGGCATGGCGCCGACTGACACCGCGCGGCCGGGCATGGTAGGTCTTCGCGAACGTGAAAGCGAACGGGAATCTTGGTCTAATTCTAGAGGAGCAAGATTATTGCTGAACTGCGGGCGTGTATCAGCATTGGATGAAGCTCGACGGCGTTGACCCAAGGTCGGTGGCTTCAGGGCTGATGGCTGAGTGTCAAATGGCGCCAAGGACAGATGCCTGCTACCATTGTCCAAAGCCTGATTGGCAGCTTCAGTGCCGTGCGAGAACGATTTTTTATGATTTGCAGGTGATGGTGCTCTGACGTCGATTTGAGGGTCATAGCTTCCTGTAGGCGCGGGCAAGGGTAGAGGCGATGTCCTACGAGACTTGGGATCGTACCGCCGAGATGGTCTCTCGTGTTCGCTTTCGGAAAATAGAAAGGTTGGGGTTTGAGGAGTTTGTGGCCACTGGAGAGGCGTCTGGAGAGGCGTCTGGAGAGGCGTCTGGAGAGGCGTCAAAGGCGAACGTGCGACGGCGTCGCCTCTATGATCACGGTCCGAAGGCGGGTGTTCAGGAGGTGATGCCCACGGAGAATGAATTGGGGGGTTGACTGGTGAGCCCACGGGTGAGGCACGAGGAGATGCTCTTCTTCGGTCATGTTGCATGTGCTGAAGCGTGACATTTGCCGCTTGAAGACCTACCCCAGGAGGAACTGACTGTGGCGGTGGCGCTCTCCCATCCATGGAAGACCTCGCCCGTGGCGGCGGTGTTACCGGTCGCAGCCCCGAGCTGAGCCTCTTTTCAGGTCTGGGAGTGTGGTCACGTTCCAGAGGTATAAAGGCTTTTCGTGGGGAATCCGGTGAGTTCCGTCCAGAAGCGTACCAAGCTCGATTCGTCGAATGCCCTCGACGATCGTCGTCCGAGTCGTAGGAGGAATGGTGGTAGGAATGAGATCTGTTGGTAGCACTGGCTGGAGTGGCAGGCTCTCCAAGATAAGCAGCAGCGGATACATGTCTAGCCAAAGACGGTCTCGAAGGTCGAGGCTCACCTCTAGTATAATCGGTCTCCGTCTCCGCGCTGTTGTCGAAAGGTTGAGGCCCACTGCTCGGTTTTTTAGCAGCTTGCCGCGTGCGGCTTGGTTCACGCAGTGAACTCTGAGCGAGGTTTATTTTCGGACCCATTGTCTCTGGAGACAACAGATGAGGTCCAGTGGTGTGAAGTTCCTTCGGCTTCGGTTGGGGTACAAATGCGTAAGGAGATGGCGCTCTTTGCCGAAGTGATGTGTCTGCCTGTAATGAGGCTTGAGACTCAAAGTCTGTCTCTACTTTTGGCCTTGTTGCCCTTCCTCGGCCTTGTTCTGGAGTTTCCGCAGTAGGCTCGTGATTGGCATATTTGGGTTCCCGTTTCTCATCATAGGTGAGAGGGATCTCAATCCCTTCTTTTGGGATATAGACATACCGCTGGTCTCGGTTCAGGTTGGCTGCATCTGTAGGAGTACTCGGCCCAATGCTTTCACTTGAAGATTCAGAATTGCTATCGCTGACCTCTTCTGGCAAGATTGTACGGCCGGCCGAAGGAGACACATTGGCATCCAAAATGATCGGCTGCTGATCAAGGGTTCCACGTGACTGTGCCTCCTCGGAACTGGTATCTGACCTTGCTGGCGGATATTCGCGGGAAAGTGCGAGACTCTCATCCTCAGCTCGAGGGAAGGGTGGCCAGGACCTTCGAGGCCGGTGGCACGATTGAAAGGGTGGTTGAGGTCTGGGGACGGTGCAAGGGTACTGGTGCCTCACATCGTGGTCGTAGTTATGGTCATAAGCTCGTGGCGCTTTGTCGTTGAAGTCGTACCGTCTAGCCATGGGTCAGCGGTGTTTTGAAGCCAGCAATTGATGGCAGGATACTCATTTCTACCCCCTCTATCCCACCCCGGCCGTGACTGCTGGTAATAATCGTGATCGTAGAAGGAAGGCATAGCGCTGGCATCTATAGTCCAGCCTGAGCTCGGGAAGCATTCTTTCAGGAAGAGCAACGCAATTTTGGCAGCGATCGTTTAATGTTCACGAATGTCATAGTGTGAAGACTGGCTGAGTAAGGCTATGAGGAGCTGAAGATGAAGGCTGAATAGTCATTGGTAATTGGAAGCGAGATCTCTTGTGTAGTTGGTGAGGGATCCTCCACAATACTTCGGAAACCCCTTCCTGACCAACGACGCAGTGGGGAGTGAATTCATATGAGAAGGCAGAAGGGTGGTGGGAAGGATGTGCTCCAGCTTTATCGCTAGAATACTCGACGTTGGGGGCCAAGTTCCGGGCTCTAGCTTCCTGATCGGCAAAATGCTGCAAGGGAATCTCTGCGACCGCGGCTGGCAACGCACGATGATTGGGGACCCCTCAGACCTGACCTTTTCAGCCTCGAACAATTCACGCTCGAGGGTCTGGGAATCGTCCAGATGGTAAGTGAAACACCATTGGCAGTTAAATGAACCCAGACATTCGCAACGTTTCACGTAATTTCCTTGTTGAATTCGTAAAGCCAAGGTCACCATCATTGAGACTGCAGTGGCGTACAGCCATAATTAGGATGCCTTGCAGGACATTAATGTACAAGATTCCTTCTTGTCGGCTACTGTATCGCCTTCCTCAAGAATCCCTCAATCTCTCTGTCCGAATCCGCTTCGGCATCAGCAGGCGGTCTGTCTCTTCCCTCCAGTATCTCTTGAAGTGGCTGCTGTCTCCTTCGCATCGAGTTATCTCCGTTCCCTCCATCTTCGCTGTCGACGTCCTGCGAAACATCTGTAGCCCTGTCTGACGCATTGAGGGCTTCGGTTGCCGCCGAGCTACCCTCCTCATTCTTGCTAGTTTTCCCGAACCGAAACTCCGAGCTCAAGCCTGCAAGTTTCAGGAGCCACGGTCGTAGGAGGTAGTAAGCGCCTATGATAAGGAGAAGCCGGATGGTTCTGCGGTGGGGAAGCCGAAGAATGTTTTCTTCCGTGTAGCGCTGAGCATCCTGGAGCCATGTCTGAAGCTTCTCAATGGTGGAGTAATCCATGGCTGTAAATGTTTACGACGGCCTTATGATCCTAGTAAACATTCATGAACGAAGTACAATTATTAGTCTATCGCAGCACTGTTGGAAAGATTTGTGAGAGACTTGGACCTTTTCAATGTTTATCAAACCAAAGATCCAGGAAAATCCCCTCGTCCGCTCAAACCTTGCCAGTCTTGGCAACATCGGGCCGAGAGCCTAGGGCCTCCGCTTGCGCCGCTACGTCGCGTCTTCGCGATTGAGGTCGTTCCCACCAACATTTAGAGGCAAAGTTATACATTTGAGCCCTTGATACTTCAGCAAAGGCCGCAGCCGCTTCAGCTGGAATGCCAGATGAACACGATGATGCGCTGGAAGAAGTATGGGCTTTCCCCATCATTGTCGACGCTGACTGACATGATTAGCGACTTAAAGCTGCGCTCTGGTTCTCGATTGGCAAAATCGTCGATGAGGAGACACTTAAATTAGGAGTGAATGCTACACCACAATTCATAGGCGCATTGACAGAGATGATCTGGGCGCAGATTGGTACGACAGATGCACAGGAGCCGTGAATCCAGAATAGCAATTCTGATCTGGATTTGTTATAGAGAACGTCAGCCAAGATCTTGAGAGCTTCTCGAAGTACGCCGCTGCGGATTGTCATGGTCATGTCGGCTCATTGTAATATAGACATGCTGGACGTAGCACAATCTCCGTTGACGACGTATTGCTGCTCGCTCGACGCAACGAGGGCTTAGAAGCCGTTCTTCGAAGCTTTCTGGACAGACAGGGAGTCGGCAAGAACAAGTCCATAAAGAAAAAGATGAACTGATCGACAAACTTTCGAGAAGGCTCGGCGACGATCAGGACCATGGAGGATGATGGCTACAAGCTCGGTCCCAATTCTATCAAGGGCCCCCACTAAGGCATCGGCCTCCCAAGGTTTCGTCGGAAGTCAAAAGTCAAATGGCTTGAAGTAGAACGACGGCGGAGACCTCGAGCTCGCGAGGCTGTGCCATCGTCTCGGTCTTGTGGACAAGGACACTTGAGGACTGCCGTCAATCTGTGACCGAATTGATCCAGGATGGCCCTCGAGTGACTGTGATCTCATCCAAGCTGGCGAGCAGGAGCGTGCTGTGTTTTCGTGTTGCGTTCTCATTCATAACGTCGGAGAGTCGCATCCAACCGGAAAGGTCTGGAACAATTCCTCGAAGGTCGAAATTTCCTCTTTTGCCCGCGGCCATAGGCGAATGCTGACTACTACGCGGTATTCTTATGAAGGACTAGTAATAACAGTAGGCCGTTGTTCGGAGATAACGAGCAATCGTGTACATACGATCACTCATGCACAGAGTGTTGACAGGATCAACAACAGGCAGCATAATTCGCGCAGTTGCTGAACAGATGATGCTAATGTACACGGCCTATTGGGCTTGCAACCTACTCGGGGATCTCTTTTAATTGTGACTAGCTCGTCTTGACGAGGATCTTAACTTGATTGTCTTTATCGTTGATCAATCTCTTGAACCCTTCCTCTTCGATTGCGTCCATTTGGATGATTTCCGTGATCATCGGTTCCGGTTTTAGTTGGCCTGTAAGTTGTTGGTCAATCCATTCGTCCTGAGAATGTGGAGCTCCTCACCTGATTCAATCGCGTCGATGACCTCTTGGAAGTCTCCGTCAACATAGGTCGCGATTCCCATATATTTGCGTTCCCTGAATGCAAGATGGTTCGGAATAAACGTCGCTGTCTTTTCCCAGACTGCAATATTGACAATCGTTCCTCTAGCGCGAACGGAAAGAATAGCCTGATCGAGACCTGCTTGGGCTCCAGCTGCATCGTACGCTAGGTTCGCTCCTTTATTGTCACATATTTCGCGCACTCTGGCGGGTATGTCATCGTTCGTGGGATCAAGGACATGGTCAGCTCCGAACTGCTTGGCAAACTCCCTCCGCCGCGAGGCCAATTCGGAGACGATTATCTTCCCTGCGCCTTTCGCCTTCAGGATTTGAACTACTGCAAGGCCTATGGGCCCACCACCCAACACAAGACAGGAGTCGCCCTGCTTGAATGGACTTATTTTGACGGCATGCCATGCTACGGCCAGAGGCTCAACAAGGGCTGAGATCGGATTAGCCTAGCCGCCGTTATCCGGTAAGCCGTCTCACCTCCGACTTCCAGGGAAACAGATTTTGGAATATGGACTATGGCGTGGCGTGGAAGAACAACATGCTCGGAAAGACCACCACCCCATCCTAAACCTCTAATCAGCAAGGTCCTTGCATAGTTTATGCATGCAGTACCACTCAGCCCGACAAAGCCGTTGCCGTCACAGCAATTGATGTACCCTTCCTGACACGCACCACAGGTCCCGTCGTATATGATGGGTTGGCACTGTATGATTTCGCATTTAGCATTCCTTGTCGTAGTTAGGGAATTGAGACATAAAGCAACTCTTTCGAGCAAATTCTCGCTAGACATGTCTCAAGGCTCTCGAAACGCTCGAAAGGGGGAAAAGATACTTGGGAAGGATAACCTACCACGACACGATCGCCAGGCTTGACATCTTTGATGTCTTCTCCAACCTCCTCGACAACGCCGCTAAATTCGTGGCCCATGGTCAAGGGTACCTGTTCGTTGGTGATGGGATGTGGCCTAGTGGGCATGATGCTCGCGCCTCCGAGGTACTCATGCAGGTCTATGGTGTTCAGCAAAACACCTGAGGCTTATCGAAGTTTCCAGGAGCAATACCTGTTCCACAAATGCCACAAAAGGCCGGCTTGACCTACGAGAAAGGGGCTCAGCATCACATTCCACAAAGTCACAGTCACGGCATCTCGTACCTTTACCTGGTCCTCCCCACATTTTGGGTCCTCAACCTGTTCAAGGCGGATGTCCTTCTGGCCATGGAATCTCAGAGCTTTCATCATCCTGCTTAGAGGCAGATGTTTCAACGCAGAGCTGAGTAACGGACAATCAGCGCTGATTCTGGACGTTCCGGCTTTCTGAGAGCGAACTTGCACTTATCGCACACAGAACAACAAGCCACATCTCATGGCCAGAGTTCCATCATGCGGGTTGTCGCGCGGCATCTTGGTCAACTTATGCCGTGTCCTCGACCCCACTTGACTGTGGCGGGGTAAAGAGGGACATTTCGCGACACACTGCAAAGCGTGGAAACATTCTCCCGTCTGTTCGCGGGAACAGCTACTGCTATGCTATCTTCGCCACGCTGACCCGAGCCGTGGACCCTTTGTCGCATGTGTGACACGCGCCTGAGCCCCGACAGTGTCAGTCGACGAGCGGAGTGGTTTCCGCTGATTGCGTTCGCTGCTCTCTGCCAAAGCAAGCGGCGACAGTGGGGTTAGCTTTCGGCAGCAGCAAGCCGGCGCTGTGGGTTTGAGGTCTGATTGGTAGAGACAAGAGCACTTTGAAAGGTGCTGTACCACTGATTACTTCGGTTGCTGTCTACTCAATCTGCCGCTTAAGAATATCGGCCCGGAGTGACCTCATCTCTCACTTTTCTTTCCCACATGAGAGCTTCACCTCCAACCGTAATCCGTTTTACAGTCTCCAGTGTCACTTGACCTACTCTTTCTGATCACCTTACTACCTCGTGCGAATCGGACCCTTTACAGTCTCCAGTTTCATTTGACCAACCCTACTGATCAGTTTGGTACCTCGTGCGAATCACCCTATTCTCGTTTACAATGCCGTACCCAGATAAATTTGAGGGTTTTCGGGTTCAGTCCCAGGACAAGTGGACCGAATTCAAGAAGGAAGAAGTAAGCTAATCGTGCTTCAATTGCAATCGGCATGTCTGACCCTGGGCGCAGTTTGATGTCAAGCCATTCGGTGATCGTGACGTGGATATCAAGATCGATGCCTGCGGTGTCTGCGGTTCAGATGTCCATACGATCAATGGTGGCTGGGGAGAAGCCCCAATGCCTCTCTGCGTAGGTCACGAAGTCATCGGCAAGGCTATCAAGGTCGGCGACAAGTGTACGACTGGCATCAAGGTTGGTGACCGCGTAGGCGTCGGCGCCCAGATCGCGTCCTGCCTGGAGTGCAAGAACTGCAAGTCTGATAATGAGAACTACTGTCCTCACATGGTTGGTACGTGTGTGAAGGGGGATTGGTACACTAAGGGATTACGCTAAAAGCCTGTACCAGATACCTATGGCGCACCTTGGCCCGAAAGCGGAGTGATCGGTCAAGGTGGCTACGCGAGTCACATCAGAGCCCACGAATACTTCACATTCCCTATTCCCGATGCCATTAAAACCGAAGACGCCGCTCCCATGATGTGCGCTGGTCTTACCACCTATAGCCCTCTTTTACGCGCAGGTACCGGCCCAGGCAAGAAGATTGCCATCGTAGGAATGTAAGTTTTCACTCCAACTTCCACCATGTCGGTTATTGAATCCATATCAGGGGCGGTCTCGGCCATTTCGGAGTTCTCTGGGCTTCGGCTATGGGAGCCGAAGTATACGTAATCTCGCACTCTCCTAGTAAAGAGAAAGATGCCAAGAAGCTCGGCGCGAAGGAGTTTATCAACAGCAATGAGAAAGATTGGGCTAAGAATTACGCCTTCACCTTCGACTTCATCCTCAATTGCGCCGACATGACGCATGAATTCAAGCTATCAGACTACATGAGCACCCTTGTCGTCAACGGTACGTTCCACAACGTCGGACTCGGCGACAAGCCACTGCCGCAGTTGATGGCGCAGGATTTCGTGCCGAACGGGTGCTCTATTGGCGCGAGCCACATCGGAAGCAGGCCGGAGATCCTCAAGATGCTGAAGCTGGCTGCAGACAAGGGTATCAAGCCAATGATCGAGACAATGGATATTAGCGAGAAGGCATGTGCAGAGGCGGTGCAGAGAGTGGACAAGAACGATGTCAGGTATCGCTTTACGTTCACAGGATATGATAAGGCGTTCCCAGATCGTAAGTCATAGGAATCAAAGGCAAGTCCAACAGGTGCAGTATGGGAAAACCAATGATTTGATGTCATTAGACAATAGAGAACACCTTGTCTTCCCTAGAATTACACATTTGTGTAACGTTTTACATACTGAGTGCGTTACTTGTCGTAGATGGTAAGAGATGAGCCAGCTAACCACTGCGGTTCATGAGTTTTTCATCGCAACTGCAGGCTGCTAGTAAACATAAAGTACTCAATAAAGACCCTCGCCAAGACAATTTGAAAGTATGGCACACCATAGGCCAAAAAGTGCATTAATTCAAATTGACATTTTTCCCGTCATAAGGAAGCCATTTCCAACCACTAGACTGGGCTAAAATTCAAGCTATCAACAGAACATAATATGTTTTGTCAATTAACTATAAGATATATCGAGATTTGTATCAAAGTTGTCTTGCTTTCATTTTATTTTAGAGTTATATTTAGAATTTGCTAAATATTCTATTCTAATTCTAAACTATAGATTTACAAGAATTAATTTAATTAGTATTAAAGTTTCGTAAATATAGATTCTTTACAATAATTTTTGTATAATATATTCTATAATTAAGTCTCGAAAGTTTTAAAGAATAATGTCCATGCTGTCGGAGGTCGAAACACTGGACAAAATACGAATTTGAATTAATGCACTTTTTGGCTTATGGTGTGCTATAGAAAGTCGGACGTCATCTTTAGTCTAGCCAGGGCGTCGCGTTCGTAAGCTACCATCTGAAGCCTCCTATTGTAGGAGTACTTTATTCAAGAACGCTCAGTTGCCCAATCGAACCAAGACTCCATTCTACAACATCATCCTGCTACCTTCCCCGCCATTTGTACCTTGCCTCGAAACTTAACCATGGTCCTCGAAGACCTCCCTTCCGACCCAGACCCCTACTTCACACCCTCCTCCTCCGAGGACCCTTTTCCCTCCGCCCCCTCCACCATCTCTTCATCCTCCTACGATCTCACCACCCTTCCACAACCTCTTCCTTTCTCCTCCTTCTGGGGCTACACCCCAACCCGCCTCTCCACCGGCATCACCGTCGAGATCCAACTTATCGTCGGCCTCCTCCACCGCCCGCTCACACACGACGAATCCTCCGCCGTCGCCTACCACTATGCGCGCGGCTTTCGCTATGCGTCTTTGGGGACTCCTGCGGGCATTATAGCCGGGCTGTATGCGGTGCAAAGGACTTCGCCTTTCAAACCCGGCGGGGATATAGCGGGAGAAGGGGCAGGGGGTAGGGAGATTCGGTTTCCGTTCTCGAGGTTTCTAATCCCCGACAAGGGGCGGAAGTTGCATTGGTTGGAAGAAGAAGGAGGAGGGGGGGTATTACGGTGGGGAGCTAAAGAGTTGGGGCGGGGAGCAGGTGTAAAGAACGCGATAATAGGGCTAAGGGCGGGGCTGTATGTTGGATTTGGGGTTGTGGCGGGGCTGATGGTGTTTGGGAGCTATGGAGCGACGGTGGCGGCGGTGGGGTCGGCGGTGGATAAGCGGCTGGGGAGCCTGAGGGAGGTATTGCAGCAGGAGTCGAAACGAAGAGAGGTGGAGAGGAGGACAAGTGGCGGTGAAGAAACGAAGAAGAGGAGGGATTCGACTGGGCAGGGCCAACGAACAGCGGGGGAACTATGGAAGAATCACAGGGGGGCCATCAGCGACGATGCGAGTCCGACGGCCGCAGGAGTCGATAGCGATGATTTCATGGCCGGCAGTGGAGGCGATGACAGCAGCTACATGAAGACCGCTTCGCAGTCACCAACCCGAGAACGCCGACAGCCTCGCCGAAATCGCGCTTCCGCCCTCGAGCGCGAAAACCCCTCCCCTCAATCCACCGACTTCTCAGCAGACTACACCTCCTCCACGCCTTCGCCCTCTTCCACCGACTTCGCAACAGACTATACCTCTTCCACGCCTTCCTCCTCTTCAAACTCCTACACAACCTCCACCCCAGCAGAGAACACCGGCGAGAGTGCGTGGGAGCGGGTACGTCGAGAAAACTCGTCCACGGACTCTTCTTCCTCATCTCCTTCTACGAACAGGAACAAAAGGAGAGGACCTAGGGGAGGCCGGCAAGAAGAACCGCAGGACGGGGCTGACAGCTTCACTTTCTCCCGCGCGACAGAGGAACGGAACTATGCGAAGGATGAGGCACAGAAACGGTTTGACGAGCGGGTCGAGCGGGAGAGGAGGGGTGAGAGTGATTCCGGGGCGGGAAAAGCGGGCAGGGGGTGGTAGAGATTGGGATAGCATGAGACGCGAAGGGTGGACAGCAGAATCGAAGGAAGGACGCTGGGTATAGCTTCCGTCCCTCTCGCGCAGAAGAGCAGCAAAGATCAAGCAGAGAACGAGGCACGAAGGCGCTCCCACGAACAGGGGGAGTCAGAGCAAGAGCGATGGCAACGTGTTAGTAAGAAATGGAGAAGCGATGGGGCGTGGATAGGGAACTCCAAGAGATAATTGGATAGATACATCCAACTACTTCGAGAAGCTCTCACACTCGTACCGCTCCCCTCTTCCCCCCTTCCCAAGCACAACCCCCCCTCCCCCATGCATCACTTCAACCCGCCGCCCACCTCGCCCTCACCACCACCGTCGACACGCGCCACAACGCATACACCAACCCCATCCCCTTTCCCCTTCCACAATCACAACTCCTCTCCCCCCCCGCCCCCTCCATCCCCCCTTTCCTACGGCCCAGAATACCTACGGGATCTCGGAGCCCTCACTTTAGACACCAAGAATACAAGTGGTAGCAGCTCCTCCTCTATAGCTATTTTGAAAGAGAGTAGAGAACCACAAAGCTTACAAGCACCTGCACCCCTCTTCCCCCCATTCCCCCTCTCCCTCCCCCATCTCCTTTACCGCCGTACAGACCTTCCGAAGTATACAACACAAAATCAGACCCCACGAAAAGAAATTCAGGCGTCATAGTCAGCGAATGGCCGGAAAGGGTAGGCGTAACGAAAGATCGGAAGGGGAAGATGCAGTCTGGGGGGATGATGCTCGCTGTACAATGCATGCTGAAGCATGAGCGCTAAAGAGACGGAAGGTTTTGATCTGTGCTTTGGGATTCCTGGTACTATCCCCAAGAGGCAAACAGTCAGATTGTGTTCTGTAAAGTATAACTCCCACAGAGCGACGTTGAGAAGCAGCAACGAGACCAAAAAGGTTCCTGCAGTTACCTGGTGTGATGAACCTTTGCAGTTTTCACAGGTCGACGTCTCCCTCCAAAAGCAGAAAAACAAACAAAAAAAACACACAGCAATCAGGGATTCGCTGTTGGTCACCCACCCAATTACTAAGTGATCCCTAGACCGTTTGTGTATGCGAGATCGGACGCGATCGCCAATTCTCAGTCTGGTGTGGCCGTGTGTAGGGTATAATGATTTAATGAGGAATACATACTGTAGGTGTACACCGTGGAGTTGAAGGTTGATGGGTATACCGAGCCTATAGCAGGGTATACCGAGCCTATAGCAGGGTAGATGGAGCCTACAGCAGGGGACTATCACGATCAATGAAGGGTGTATGGAGAGACGATTGGATTCTTTCGTTGGATAGCTAAGTAGAGTCTACATACAGTAGCCAGGAAATGTCTTCAAATAGAACGCACACACACACACACACACACACACACACACACACACACACCATCGCCGTGAGGCAAACCTGTACTATCACTCGTAACCAGGCTTTTGTAAATTGTCGAGCAGGTCCGTTAATATCAAAGAAGACTCGTGGACGTTAAAGTGAATTTGGAAAGAACCGAGTTGATGTCCCAAGCCAATTCTGTCTTTGATGAGAGGTTCGAATGCAAGGACGCCGATATGCCCCGGCTCAATGTTGTTAATGATAGATGATGAAGTGAAGAACGCCCTCGCTGTGCAAATATACTGAATGGGAACAATGGTAAATGCATATAGTGGGCCGGTGTCGAGCTGGAGATTCGTGAACATGGAGATAAGGAGAACAGGATGCGACCGTTAAATCGTGATAGCTGAGGGCAGGTGGTGTATGACTGGATATGCGACACAAATATTGTAAGGGGTACGGCTGGACGACGGAGGATGTCGAAACGTAAGGGTTTGGGGATTGCATAGCTGATGGGTGATTTCCCGTCGATCGCGTGGTTGCCATCCTTTCTCCAGTGAGCGCTTGCTGCTATGTTGGCAGTAGATCAGAAGTAGAGTGGAGGGACGCTCTCATATGGCGAAGGCGTATTCGTCACTTCGGGTGGAGACCTAGGGTTGTTCCTCCCCCGGCTCGTGCTGCGAAGGCGCTCCGTAAAACCCTTGATGCCATTCTTTAGATTGTCGCTCCTGCCGCGTCGATGATTTGGGGGCGGCGAGCGCTGAGTCATTGGAGGAGGCGATCGAGCTGCGTGCATGACTGCTGGGGCTTGAGGCGGCGGGGGGGGCACGTCAATGACATTGACGTCGCTGCCAGGCTGATCGTCGATTGCAATGTTAATGGTGCCCACTCCACTACCGCTGCTGACGGAGTGATGGCTACCATCGTTGTGGAATGGAGGGGGCGGCGGAGGTGGTGGTGGGACAGCGCCTAGACCTGCAAGATGTTGCAATTCTGGAAGCAATGGTGGCTCGTCCACAGTGACAATCTGCACAGCCGATTCGGCAGCATGCAGCGTCTCATCTATGCCGGCAGTCACCGGAACATGCACCATCGAGGAAGCATCTACGGACGGTCTGCGGCGATGGGCCCCAATGTCTCCCAATGGCGAGAAAGTGCTGCCTTTCTTGGTTGGACGGAGACCCCTGCGAAAGGCCGGATGCATGGGTAGGTCATCTGGTATATGCTGTGGTTGCTGCGGGATTGGGGCAGACACTGAGCGTGGGAGCTCTACCATGGGTTGTCCGGTGTAGTATGTCTCGTTCAGCTTCTCAAGATTATCTGGGACCTCGGGTACAGCAGGTATGCGACTGTCCTCCCTGAGGTCGTATCTGGGATGGCGCATCGCTCGCGGAGTCGCAGGAAGTCCGTATGGGCCAACGCTTGCAGCCCGGTTTTCGAAATCCGACAAGTTTATGCCTGTTGTCGTTGATGGATATATTTGATTACGCTGTTGCCAAGATGCTGGGTTCATACCCGAGATTGGGAAGTTGCTCAGGTCGGTTTGTGATCGTGTGCCTAACGGAGGCCTGCCGGCCTGGAGCTCGGCCGGATGAATAGGAGGTGCATCTGTACGTTGAGCTAGAGATATCCGTCGCGCTTCCAATTCACGAGCTGCGAGCTGTTTCTTTGCCGCTCTTTCCATCCTCTCACGTGAGGCTGTTGATTGGTCGGCACCCATCGCGAAGATATCGTTCGAGGATATGCGTGGCTCAACCGCGGATTCTTGCTGATGTGTGCTATCATCATTTTCTGAAAGACGTGTATAACGGTAATCCTGAGGGCGTCGACGGTCAGGGGACCTATCTCTGCGGGAAGACATCCCACGCTCGCGGGCCTGCCGGCTCGAGCTGCGCTGTCTTGACCTAAGCCTTCGACGATTTGCCTCAACTAATTTCGAGGGGTCATTCTCGTCGTCACTCTCTCGGTAGTATTTCGATTGTGGAGACATAGGAAGAGGGGATGAAGGTGACCGTCCAACTGATCCTGCGGTTTTTGATTTGCTTCGTCCTCGGCCAGAGGGATCCAACAAGCCAATGGGGCTGGCCCGACGGCTACTCACTCGACTTTTTCCTATGTAGCTGGCTTCGCTTCCGAGTTGACTTTCGAGATTGCCATCAGGTGAAATCCGTCTTACAGTGTGAGACGAGAAGTCGGACGCTTTCGAGCCTGATCTCAGCTTACTAGCACCCTTAGGCGAGTCTTGTTCACAACCGTGCCGGCTTTCGTCGCCTGGTGAACGTGTCCCCATCCACTGAGCCTCAAGGCTTTCCGTGCTTTCGTTGGTGTTCCTGTAGAGCTCAAGATCTTCTGGAGACATGGGAACAGGTGAGGAAGGAGACCTCTTAGCCGGCCGAATGTAGCGCTGGTTGTTCCTCCCACGATCGTCAGATACGTCACGAAGTCTCGGTTTACTTCGAGACTTCCGTTCTCTATTGCTGGATCTGCTTTCGCGACTGCGATTCTCACGAGGTGTCGTACTTTTGTTCTTACGTTGTCGATATCCCGCCTCTTCCAAACTGCTTATATACTGATCAAGGCTTCGGCCGCTCACACTGGGGCTTTTCGTTGACGCATAGCTTAACCCAGTGAGGGGCGGACTCCTAGTATCGCTTCGTAGATCGCTACGACCCGTTGACAAGCCTCCAGATTGAAGGGGCAGAGAATTTGATTGCGATCTCCTATGATCTGCGCTCGATCCAGGCCGCGAAGCAGTAACGTACGTTGTCTGAATCTGGCTCTGGTGTGGCATATGAATGTGGAGTCCCCCTGGTTTCCTGTCTCGTGAACCCTGACGCGCGCGCGACTTCTCTCTGAATGTCTCAAATGGCTCTGAGGGTGGATGAGGCATGACAGCTGTCGGTAAGTCTTCATCTGGAAAAGCTGTGATTGGGCTTTTCCCGGGTTTAGCACTGCCTGGATCGTAGCACGCCGAAGACAGTAGGAGCGTTGCCGTGGAAGGGTTGTCTTGGAAGGCTACTTCATCCCGTTTTCTCTCTCTCAGCTGGTTTTCTTTCTCCTTGTCAGATCCCGAATCATTGGGTGTTGGGAGCGCGCTGGGTCTTTGGAATGATGGTGCAGCAACGTCGATTGGGGTCTCGCCAATGGACGGCAAGCGGTTCCTATGAAGCGCTCCTGATGCATTGGTCCTCCCAGGTGCATTGCTCCCACGTGAGCTTGGCCGGAGAAAACCGCCGGGTGTTGCGCCTCCCGGGGAGATAGCCGATTCAGCGATGGGAGTCACTCCCGGAGCGTTAGTGGGTGTACGATCGTCTGTTTTGGGACCAGGGAATTTGTGCTGTAGATTCTCGGGCGGAGCGAAAGACGTGATGACTTTGAGGGCCGAATTCTTCGTGGTCATTCTGACAGAGTTGAACGGCCGTAAGCCTGGTGGGGGTGACACCGGTGGGCTTAGCATCGAAGAGATACCACTCGGTGCTTGCGAGGGGGTGCTTTGGCCCGGCATAGAAGGTGATGCCCAGGGAATAGGCGGTTCAATGCCCGTGCAGGTAAAGCAACGCATTGCAAGATGTTGTTGTGAATTTTCCACAACAAATTCTCCCCAGCGTCTGACCAAATGCGCTTGTCGTTGCCAGTCAGTAGGGAATACCACGCAGGTGAGCAAAATAGCTTCCATGAAGAAACTCCGAGACACATAAACCTCGACCGCGTCCTCGAGATCGCCCAAACCCAAAAGGATAGTAGCCGAGGTATGGAAGTCGCCCTGCGATAAGAGACGTTGGACAAATGCTTGGCCCATCTTGCCTAGGCCAGGCCCTTGTGCGCCCATTTGGCTCAGGGCCAACAACATCCAGTCTGAGGAGTTCACACTTCCGGAACTGATCATAGCCGCCATCATGTCCGAATCGACGTCACCAAGCCACTTGGAAAGCAAAACCGCACTGGTTGAGCCGGGTTTATGGTAAGCCAGTTCGTCTCGTATCAGTGGTTCAATGTCATCATCCCAGCCAAAAACAATTGCCAACATCCGTCTTCGAAGATCATCTGGTGATAAATTATCTTGATCCAGAGGCTGAGGTTGTTGGAACGTCGACACGTTACTCAGGCGAACTCTTGTTCTAGGAAATAGATCCACATACGTGTGCTCTGGGCTCATTATGACTTCTTGACGAAGGCGGGAGCCCTTCGAACGTCTCCCCGAGGACGCCATTGAAGAGGTCTTTGGAAAAACTGACGACCCTCCTGAAAACATGCTGTCACGTCCAACCATTGACGGAGATACCGTGGAGAACGTCGTTCCACTGGCTGCTCTTGATGAGATGACCGAAGCGTTTCTTCTTCTTTCATACTGGTACGGATTCGATGACCGCGAGCTGATGGATTCGGTCCTGCTTCTCGACGACACCGGACTAGACAACCCTGAGCGATCGTGACGAGCATCCTCTATGGCTTGCATTTCTCCGGTAGTCCTCTGAATCGTTGATAGACTGACAGGTCCTCCAACCTCATCGGCGCCAGCTTGTATCATCATTGGAGGCGCAGTTCCTGGAATGCTTGGGGTACCGTGTGATGTTTTCGTAGGTATTGGGGGAGGGAGCATCGGCATGTATTGAACCTGCTTGACCAAAGCTGGTGGATTCATATCGTACTGCTGGATTGTGTGATTAGGACCTTTCGTGAAGAGTGTCGCGTTTGGGCCATAATTCGCAATAGCTGTTGCACCTTCGATCGTTGGAATAGGCTCGGAATTGACATGCTTTGTTCTCACGTCCCAGGACCATGTCTCACTGCAAGAGTAGGCGATCAGCATGCAACTTCAATTCCGCACGCAGAAAAGTGGAACATAGCTTACCCGTCCGAAAATTGCAGTATCCGTCCGTTCTTCGACCATGCAGCCCAATTCAGCCCAGGATCAACGTTATCCCTACTTTTGAGCACCCTAATAGTCTGAGGCACGGCTGCAGCAGTCGGTTTTGAGACACTCCATACTCGCAAATCTCCATCAGCAGTCTGGGTTGCCAGCATGTCGGACTTTTGTTTCGTCGATGACGCATGCCACGCAAGACTGACAATCGGTGAAGGCGCTCGAGGTGTCGACAACGTATGTAGAATGGTGAAGGCGGGTTGCAGCGTTGCGAGCAAGATTGATCCATTTAGATAGCTATGTTTTGTTAGCAACGGCACAACAAATTGATAGTGATTACACATACCCAATTGCATACGTTTGACAGTCCGAGGCAGGGGCTAGTGCCGTAATAGGGTCGAATATCGTGCGCGCAGATACGTGCTCGTTTGTGGAGACGTCGAACACGGTAACACTTCCTTGCGAATTCCCTAGAGCCCATCAGCAACATTGCCTCTTGAGCGGAGGTGATGCCATCTACCGAACGCAATATTGCCATCGCTCAGCCATGCCGCCACTCGAATGGGTTCGTAAGAAGCAAAGCGCGCAAGCTCAGACCCTGTGAACAGATCCCAGACAATGGCAATTTGCGATGCATCATAGCTGACAACAAATCGCCCAGCTTCTGGCCCACTAACGTTATCGACAGCGAGGTACAGGACCCGATCTCGATGCCGTTCAAATCGGCGTTCTATAGCTAGCGTATCGTGGTGGAGGCATATAATCGAGGTGTCTTGGGTATAGAGGAATATTGAGGCTGTTGCAGCGCATGGTTCGAATTGGTATTCGAGATCGAGATCGCGATTCCGAGTAATTGGCGTCGTCGATCTAACGGAGGGCCGAGTACCAGAAGACGAAGAGCGTTGCCTTCCCAAGTGTCCAGTGGACATGGCGAAGGCGTTGCGGTCGAGCTCTGGCGAGGGTATCAGCATAGCGTCCTCTGGATGATCAATCGCGAGACGCTTGAACGCTCGATAGCATTGCTTCATGAGGCGCCAAGCAGTATGCTTCCAAGTGCATCGTAAGCATGGCTCCGAGATTGAGGGATGCCTACCTAGACGCTATATGCCAGACGAGCTGTCTACGGTGGATGCAGCACAGTCAGTCCAGTTCCCGCGCCCACCGTAGGATGTTTCAAAAGTTGAATAAGCTGCAAGGCAATTCTGCGTCTTCGCGGCTAAGACGAGTTGCCTTCATGCACGATGGCGCGGTGACAGCATGGATTGGAAGAAAATGCGCTTGCTAGAAGAGGGTGTGGATAACCTCGGTTTCAAGAGAAAAAGGCTCAAGTTTCAAGGTCAAAGAAAGGGAAAAGCTGGGGAGGTATTTTTTAGAAATGCATTCGCACGATGCCCGCTCCAGTGGGCCAGTAGGCGACGGCGCTTCAGGTCCGGACTCTGACAGGTCCCCTCCAGAGATCGGCCCAAGCACCATGTGATCTGCAAAGGTATGACAATAAAGTGGATTGCCTTCAATGAATAGACGCGAGGATCGAGGAGAAAGGATTAAATTGGCAGGAAAAAGGCCTTGACCCCCCAACGGACCGAAGCTATGGATGAGCTCCCTTGCAGCCATGGTGCAGTCTAAGGTTGGGCAGAGGGTGATTCGAGGAAGCACGCGATGCTAGACGGAGCTAAAGAGCAGCAGAGAGCCGAATGGCGGGACTGGGGGAGTGCGTCGAGCATGGCGATTGTGTTGGGAGAGAGTCGCTGCATGGCGTGGATTCAGGAACGATGTGAAGCGAGGGGTCAAACGGGACTGCAGCTAGTCCACTAGCTTGTCCACCTGCCGCCCGCCATTGGCCTGAGCGGCATGCACGAAAATAAGTTTCATCACACCACCGCCAATCAGCCCCCGATACTCAACTTCCCTTCAACATCTTCTGACTTTGCACTCCTCCAACTGTGCTGCACTGTCCTGCATGAGGCAAGTGCGGCGCGTAAGTAGAAGTACGAGAAGCTGGGAGTCTGTGAGCTGTGCGCAGCCATGGTACGGGGTAGGGGCTCGCAGAAACGGGATCCGTCTCCGCACTCCAGCAGCAAGCCATGGCTCACCCATGTCGCAGGGTCCACTCTCTTCCAGTCCCTTGGACTGCGCACTCCCGAGTACCTGGCTGCGCATATAACGCTCGCTGTTTCGCATGTTCGCCATGACACCCGCCGAGTCCACTTCGATCACGATTCTCGTCCATGGAGGCTCATGGAGGCTCATGGAGGGGGTTCACGAGGAGAAATATCGAATCTCGAAGCACACTAAATACTTGCTGCATATGCCACTGGTTCTCGTCCCGAGATGCACGCTCCTGCGTACTTTAACAGTTGCACAACGGCTTTCCCGCCTGCTGTGTAACGCTTGAAATACTTCGACCGTTGTGGAGGCCGTTGTTATTCATTACGCCATCGATGAGAGACAAAGGCTTCTTCACCTACGCGCCCTACCTACTCATCACTTCATTATCCAGGGCAATCAGTCTAAAAGGGACTATTAGATTTCCAAAAGCAGTACATATCCCAAGCTCCGACGGCGATCACTCCGCTCTTGATCAGCCCTGGGCGGTAACCTCGTCTGCGGCACCACTATTCGCTGCCAGTGTGATATTGTGTGATTTCCAATCTCACAACCTACTGCTGATCGACGAAGGCAAGATATCGTCTTCGTATTCAGTTCAAAGATACCAGTTGTCATTATTATAGTCACACGTTAATCCCAAGAGCTCGTCACAGTTCGAAGCCTCCCGCGTGGACTGGCCTGGCAGTGACCGCTCTACCGGGACACTTAAGGATACTCTATGGGAGTGAGACACTCATAGTTAGCTCGCGTGTGGCTGATTTGGAAAAAACGCTTGTATGATGTTGGTGCTTGGCAGTGTATAACTACTTTAAACCCCTCTTTATTTATGCGGTGGAGCCCAAGATACAGCGTTCGGCTACTGAATTCACCCTTATCTGGATGTCTACCATTCTTCAACCTCCCGTCTCCCCGCCGTGGCCGCCCGCTAGCCTTGCGCAACTAAATTGCGGGCCTTGCCCGACCAACCCATCGCTATTCGCTTGCCAGATCATCAAACATCGAGACAATTATTCTTCAGCGTTCCATCAACAGCAATCTCTGCTTCACCTCGTCAGACCGCTGCGTTCGTGGTTCGAGCCAAAGCGTTCGCTCATTGTTGGGATACCCAGCATCGACATGACTACTGCATTGGCATGCGATCCAGCGTACAGGCACCGGTCGCGGTTCCTGCCAGGGGATCGGTCGCTTCATGCAACATGTGCTGTACGAGTACCTACAACGTGCGTAGACGACCAAGTTTGGTAGGTCTAGAGGAAGTTGATGCATCATTCTGCATCGCAAGAAGTCGGTCGGAGATATGTAGCGCATCTGGGTTTCCTGATCTGATGCAGCAGACTGCAGATGTTGTCCTAAAGTGGTGGCTATACGACTTCCTCGCATACGCGAAAGCCATGATCGTTGCCACGTTCGTGGTGATGTCCCGGAACTGCTGCGCTGGAAGGCCATGGCAGGGTTCGAGCAAGCTGGCCAAGGTCGAGTCGTCAAGTCGCCAAGTCCCAAAATTCTGTCAAATCGCAACGAGCTTGTCAAGATGATGGTGCTTGCTGCAACTTCTAATTCGAAACCTGGACGCGAACGCTACAGTTTTCAAGTGCTATGGTGTTCTAATTCGGGACGAATCATAATGTAACACAGAACGCGTCGCAGTCACTCATGAGTTTGCTTCTGGTAAGGGGCCTTCGATCAGATATGACGGCTTGTCAAGGATAAGACTTCCTTGTTCCATTTATGTCGGAACACTATTGTGGGTATCGTCGCTAATGCTAAATTCATCAAACGTTGCGCAATTCATCGTCGCGAAATACCAGCGCTCGCTGGAAGTACCTGACACAAATTCGAAACACGACTTTCTCAACGACCTATTCCATCCCTTCCACAATCGGACTCATTCTCCCCACAAATCTTTGCTTCTTCAAGGGACTACTCCGCCTCCGCTTCTTCTTCGGCCTCGCCCCAATATTGATCGACTGTGCTTCCACCACAACCGGCGGCTGCCTCGTCACACTCCACGATATCTCTGGGTAGCCAGTCACCACACGCACGTCGCCACAAAGCTCCAATTCCTCAAGATCCAGTAGGTCCTCATCGCTAATGTAGCTGCTCTTCGCGCACCCGGTCGCGCAACACGTTGAAGTGTTCGAAGATGAGGACAGAAGCGGGCCGGAAGGCCAAGAAGGGAACGCGCAGACGGAGTTCGCGTTGGGGCTGTTGAAAGGCGCGGAGGGAGGTGTGGCGGGAGAGAGGGAAAAGTAGTCTGCGGTCGTGGTGCTTGTGCGAGGCGGTGACAGGAGTGATTTGAGTGGGATGAAGATGGGGTTCGCGTAAGTAAGACCGGGTGGCGACAGCGAAGAGGAGGATTTTGAGGACGTGGGTGATGAAGGCGACATGGAGAGCGAAGTGTCGTTGCTGTCGCTATTACGCCTGATGTTGTGACAGTCGTACATGATGCTCTGAAGCATGTTGCGATAGCAAAGGTGAAGTAGCAGCGAAATAGTGGCAGGTGGTATGATGGTTGGAGAAGCAAATAGGCCGTGTGGATGGCAAACGGTCAAACAGTGATGTCGTCAGGCGCATCTGGCGCGTGGTGGCAATCGACTCAACCTCCAGGCCGACGGTCGACAAGATCAAATTCTCCCGGGAATCGGTGACATCAACACCTATATATGATTCTCCAAAAAGCCAACACGACAACAGTGCTGACAACCGCGTCTTGAGTCTATCGCGTCACACACTTAACTCCGGGAAAGCTGGATCGCGTTGCGGGCGAAAGCGGGAAGTGGCTGTCCGCGTCTCAAGATGGTAAAATGTGCCACACCGCAGCACCAAATCCTTCGCTTTTCAGTGTTTCGAATCGTTCAGGTCGTGGGTTGATTAGTTGTGGATGAAAAGGGGCCTTCTTGGTGCATATATCTATATTGTTCGGAGTCTGGATCCTACCGTACGGCTGACAGGGCGCTGAAGGCACCATCGTCCTCAGGGCGGTCAGCTTCACACGCGACGGGTGCCAGATCTCCCACGCTTTCATCGGTCCGGTCGGGGAAGTAAGTGAAGGTAAGGATCGGGCGCACATCCCCGCCAAATGGCAAAATAAGCTACTCTGTGATTACGAATGTGATTTGTGGATTGAGCGGTCAATAGTCAACATCAGGATATCAGCAGCGATGCGATAGGTGGGATCACAGTTGAGTCAGACGATTTGTCGTGTCACAGAATCATAGACTACTTCCGTGCGTTGATGGCAAGAAAACGACGCGAGGGCCAGATGCCTGAATTGGGGTGTATTGGGCCTGCTTGTCTGAGACTATGGTTGACTAATGGAGTAGCACCGCGGGATTACTGGTGTGGATGAGGGCGTCAGACTTTGCTCCGTTATTAGTCGAACAATCACGAAGCGGTGAAGTTGACCGCCTCGATTGGGGGAGAAAGGGCAGCCATACAGCAATGATGGTGGGCTAAGGCTATGCCATCGGTACCCGGGCATCGACTTCCTATTCGGAGATCGGCCTAACGTCGCTTTGGCTGGACAGAAAAACCGGATGGAAGACCCATCTCCTACGACTTCCCCTTCTGATCACACAACAACTCGTGTCCCAACAGTCAGACTGCACATTCTGTATCCTTGTCGCATCAAATCACAGTAGTTCAAGGCCTTGCGATGACCCAATACGGGGGTCAAGGCTCGAATATGGAGATTTAACCTGTCACCCTACGCGATCCGTACGGAGCGGTCCGATTGGCTTTTCCCTAGAGAGGCGGTGCCCATGGCGTTGCCATCCTGTCATTTCATTTCAAAGTGCTGACAGCCCCAGCCGTCCCCAGCTTTCCATAAAGTACACAGTACCTAGCAATGCCACGTTCTTTACCAGGAATGTATTTCTGGGGTTTGTGGGGAAATGACAGCATTGGTGTTTCACGCTCTGTCATCGACGGGCGTGAGGTGATCTAACCGCTTGTCCTTGCGTGTCTTGCAGGCTTGGTCTTCTGGAACTTCGCTGAGTGCGTGATAGATTGTATCACGAGATGACGTCCTTGACGTTGTTTGCACTCGAAGTTGTCAATGATCAATGCTCTCCTGACTCCAATGCTGAGATGCATTGAGATATTTCGATACAAGCCGGTCAATTGATATGTTAGTACTGGCACATGCTGGAGCTCGGATCGCTGCTTGCGGTCCCCGAGTGCTTACCAATTAGCTCTGAAATGGCCGCGTAATCCGTGGTGCGCTTCTATCTTACTTGTCGATTCAGCTCTCGCTGCGCACGTCCTGTTCGTGAGATTACGGTAAAATCAAGAAGGATGGTCGCACCACAAAGAGCTGATTGTGCCCTGTGCTTGAGTATCGAGTTGGCAGATTTTTGTCGAAGGCTAGGAGTTGGTGTTGCTATAAGTGTGTCGGATTGCGACGTCGGGTAATAATGTTTGCTGAGAGACGATTTTCTGTCGTATCTCGATGCTGATATTCCCCTCGTACTCGCACATGAAAACGTACGACTTTTGTTGCCTTTGTGGATTTGCTTTGGCTCGTTGCGGATTACCTTTCTTTGAGCCACGGTCACTTAAGTCGATACACGCCGTTTACCAACCGGCAGCTGAAAAAACACGACTCTGTGGTAGCTGTTCCTCATACATGCCTCTAGCTTGGTATCATGAAAATGTGCAAGGTTCCCCAATAAAGAAGATTTAGAAAATCATTAGCAAACCGCCATTCATTCTGTGCGCCTAGTTCCTCAGCCGCCGCCCTCGATTCCTCCAAAGCATCCTGGGGCATCTATCATGGCTGAAAGCGTTCTGCAAATGTGGCTATGCATCCTGTATAGCCATGTACCGAAGGCACCACTCTCTATTCCACTGTTCCATCGTCCTTCATAAAACATTTCGATCTTCACTTCATCGAACGCTGCTATTTGTTCGCCCCCAAACCCTTTCGATCAGCCCACAGCGAACACACAGGACCATTTCTCAATCCTCTGCCTTCTCCCATCTCTAACCAGCCAAAGAACCTTGGACCCCAATCCATTTAATCCTGATCAACCCCTTTCCTCTCAAGCCAGTCCTCACTATCTCACTCATTCAAGCGCTCCCTAGCCCTTGTCACAACCCCATCTACCTCTCCAACAAACCGCCACAGCAAACGCTCCAAGAAGTCCGCTACTACAACAAACACAACCCGCAATATCTCCGAAGCCACCTGATAAAGATCTTCCCATCCGCACGAGAAGCAAGGGCATCTGAGCACAAGTAAAACCAACAGGAGGTCTCGCCATCCATGGAGTTCGACATCATCACCGAAATCGTCTCCGCCATCTGCTCCGCCTTGTGCCACTGTCTTTGCCACCGCTCAAGATGATGATTTGGAAGAGAAGCTGATCACTGGGATATGGTCCTTGTGGAGCAGATATGGAGCGCCAGGAAAGAGATTTACAGGTTTCGCTGACCCTCACTTCCAATTACCGCTACGTCCGCGTGTTGAGCAAGCAACAACAGCAGCAACAGGTGCTACTCTCAGTATTCACTTCCAAATCGCCCCTTCAACACTCACAACATTCCCTCAGATTATTTCCCTCACATCATCCTGGATTTTTCACTGATATTCACTCTCAAAATGTTCACTGATATTCACTCACAAAATGTTCACTGGCATTCACTCTCAAAATGTCCACTGGCATTCACTGCCACTTCCCCTCTTGCTCAAGGCGAACAGGCCTACTTAAGGATCGCTTCCCACCAAGCTCCTCCATCTCTCCTACATATATATTCCATCAACAACATCCTCCGCCTACCACATCTTGCCTCTTACTTCTATATACTAAAGTACCTTCTGCTCTATGCTATCTATCGAATACTCTACATAATTACTCTTGCCCAGCTATCCTCCATTCGTTCACAGATAGCGAGACACATCCGACTCGACAGCCTCCAATCCCTTGTTTCTCTTATTACTCCACATCAAGCTCTTGTGCTCTTCAGTTCACGTAAGGGAGCTCTCAGTACTTCCCGCCTCTGTCCCCCGACTCATCACTTCCGCTTTCCGACTTCAGGCAAACCGCCAAAGCATATCGCAACTGGTCCATGGTTGCTAGTATACTATATGATGACACTCCTATCCCGCCGATATAGCCACTGGGGATGATGCAGCGCCGACCAATGGACGGGATTGTGAGTCAAATCTGCTGCCATCAGTTAGATTATAACTGTACTGACCATGTCACAATAGCCTGGTATCGACCAGATCTGCGAAGACTGCAAACTCACCGTCGAGTTGGTATTTGATAGGGACCAGACTTACACCGAGATCATGGCTCAATTCATTCGCGACAAAGATTCGTTCACCGATTCCGACCAGCCTGACAAGCAGAAGATGAGTGTTCGCTTCTATCACAATGCCTTTGAAGATCCGGGCATGCTGTGGTCCAAGACGGTTACACTTTCCAAGGCGCTGCCAAAGCCGCTGATGAAGTACCCCGACATCGTCAAATACATCAAGCGCGGTCAACTCTGGGTACTAAACCTAGAATATGTCAAGGATCAAGTCGAGGCCATTGGTTTTTATGACAAGCTTGAATTTTCTTCTCCGGGCAAGAACGGGTGTGTCGAAATCCTTCGTGGCATCCTTTCAACCTCGCGTGTCCAAGTTTTTGTGCATGCCAACAACGATGGATATTCTCAGGCACTCGATTGGCTAAAGGCAAAGCTCCGATATGAGAAAGAATGTCCTCCCTTCCACGATTATCTCTCGAAGAACAAAAACTACGTGTAAGTCTCAGGAAAATGTCGACTCCGCTTGAATGGAATCTCATACTGACCCCGATGTTGCAGTGTACAATGGGGCAACACTCACTTCGGACCAGAGAGAGATACAGGCATACGCAAAGCCACGACCACATACCGCACTATCGACGATTTTCGAGTGACGCAAGGGTATGCAGTAATGCGCGAGGCCGCCACGACTTTGGACGCAACAATTAGAACGCTACAATGTCCGATGAAGGCATCATTTGTTGCTCTACCAGGAAGATCGTCTCCCGAAGGACTTCCAATGCGGTATCTCTGCCTCGCCCAGTGTGACAACGAACAAGTCATTCGCGACGCACTGGGTGTGGGTGAATCTGGAGAACTGCTCTTTTACCCGCCCAAGGATAACAAGGTCCCGGTCGGTTGGAAGTACACTATTAGGTTTCCAATTCCGAAGTACGAATACACAGGGAACCTTGTCTCCAAGACTTGTCGCCGCAAAGGAGATCAGCGTGATTTCACAACATCGCCCTTTCCTCGGCCGGACATTGTGCAACACTGAGTCAACTCAAGAGCAAGATGCGACACGAGATGGAGTCGCCAAGTGAGAGAAGTTATACTGAAATGCGGAGGCGAAGATCCTCCACCTCGAGAAGGAAGATATCTTAACCTGCGTACAATGGGTCGATCTCACGACCATGTGTAAGTTGCTGCAACTGTCTGACTGGTCTATCCAGGAAGCTGACAACAAGTGAAGTTTTCCATCATCATTGGAAACCAGAGAAACAGCAATACGATTACGAATCTACTCTTACATCAAATTTCACTCTGTGTTGCAGACATTGGTATATATTTAAATACGAAATTCCTTATACAGCTCCAAAACCTTCATCATCTATATACCCATCGACTTTTATCCTACGCCCCCACGGCGAGAGGTCTTCGTCCATGCCCAACTCACTCGGCATAGGCTGGCACTGATCCAAGGCCCACCGGATACCGGGAAGACAATTCTCTCATCGACTTTGGCAGAAGCTGCAGTCAATTTGGGTACACCAGTGATCTCATATGCCTACAGCAACGCAGCCACTGATCGCATCGCGGAGGTCTTGCAAGAACGTTGTCCCCACATAGGTGCAATTCGATACCATTCTGTCGAGAGCGAAGCTAGGGCCTTGCGTCGATATGAATCCGAGTCCGCAGAGGAACGACCCCTAGCAGACTCAACGCTTCCTTCTTCGTCCACCGATACCAAGCAAACTGCAGCGACGCAGAAGCCTACAGGGACCGAGAAGACCGCAGATGAACTCGCAATTATCGAGGATGAGCAAGCCTGGTTCGAGTACTTTACTGAGATCGAGACAAAGGACGAAACTTGGAAAGGAAGCAAGTTAGCATGTCCAAATTTCAAGAGCATGGATATACGCAATAACGGAATAGCGTTGGGCAAAACGACCAGTGTTGCCCTATTAAGCGTTCGAAAGTACTCCGTGCTAGTATCATCGGAGGACCCTCAGAGACCAGAGCAGTCTGCAGCCTCTCGGCAATGCTCTTCTTGAACATTTGCCAGGCAGCAAGATCGTGAACGACCAAACTCTTGCGTATCTCGCGTTCGCTCAATACGACGACAAAGAATTGATTCGACAAGTGTTTCGAGTCGGCAGCTCAGGAATCATGTCTTTAGAAAAGCTAGAGTCCCACTACCAACCCACCAGCTGGCGATATACTATAAACCCACCCACTCCTCAGTACGAATGTCCTGGGAACCTCCTGTTTCTTGTTCGTCGAGCTAAGGAAGATACTCGCGACATCTTCAACAACGGAATGCCGAAGCGTGCGATGGAGGAAATGCCAGTGTGGGCATTCCCCAATGCTTCGGATCTTGCTCCGCGTCGTCTGGTCAATGCCGCCAACAACATTAAAGCCAAAGGATCTGAGGCCGATTCTTTGCGCCAGCTCATCTGTGGAAACGACTTCTCTCCACAAGCTAGCCATGGTCTCTTTACCGATGAACAATTTCTTTGATTGTCTAGGGAAGATGCAGGACGTGTGCATTCAATGCTGAGCGAATTGTCGCCGTCTCAACTACGAGCTTTCGACGAGATGAGACACTCGCCGTATCCACTTGTGTTTGTCCAAGGTCCCTTCAGTACAGGCAAGACCAAGTTTATCTCCACAGTCTTGCAGATCGCTACGATAATTAGGCTCTCTTGGATGGGGTGTGCGCCAAGTAATCCGGTGGTAGACCTCCTAGCAACCGAAATGGAGCGAGCGTGTCCGGAGATGGGGGCAATTCGTTTTCATTCTCTCGCTAGCGAAGCTCGAGCATTACGACGTTCCGAACAGGAATTAGCCGCCGAACTCGATCTCGGCAAGAATGACAAAGAGGTTCCTGAGGACGACTATATTGTCCCAATCGAGGAAGATGCCGAAGAAGGGAAGTCGTTCAACGCGTTCATGATCGATCTGACGACAAAGCCACACTTATAGAATCCAACTTCGACAAGAATGACAAAGAGATTTCTGAGAAAGACTATATTGTCCCAATCGAGGAAGATGCCGAAGAAGGAAAGTCGTTCAACGCGTTCATGATCGATCTGACGACAAAGCCACACTTATAGAATCCAACTTCGACAAGAATAACAAAGAGATTCCTGAGGAAGACTATATTGTCCCAATCGAGGAAGATGCCGAAGAAGGGAAGTCGTTCAACGCGTTCATGATCGATCTGACGACAAAGTCACACTTATGGAATCCAACTTCGACAAGAATGACAAAGAGGTTCCTGAGAAAGACTATATTGTCCCAATCGAGAAAGATGCCGAAGAAAAGAAGTTGTTTAACGCGTTCATGATCGATCTAACGACAAAGCCACACTTGTGGAATCCAACTCGAAGAGAGCGCCCTAATTTCAAGAGCATGGGTCTGAATATTCGTGCCCTACAGAACGCAGGTGTGGTGGAACACAACGTCCCTGCATTCGATCATGGATCTGAGAATCCCCACGTCGCGTTCTGCGAGAGTCTCCATGCACAAGACTTTGCGAATCCCGAAGCAGCCAAGGACTACAAGGACAAGGAGCACGAACTCTTCCTTGACACGATGCGACGTGCTGGAGGCGTATTTACCACACTGTCGAATAGTGCTGACAAGTTTCTCATGGAGGCTAAGAAGATTGAGTTGGTCGTCATAGATGAAGGCGCTCAGTCCACGGAGTTAGAGTGTCTGTTGCCATGGATCAACAACTGTGAGACGGTGAAGCTGGTCATCATCGTGGGAGACCCGAAGCAACTGAATGCTACGGTCAAGACAGCGGACCAGAACAAGCGCGACGAGGTGGTGAATCCATTTGCCAGCCAATTGCAACTATCCATGTTCGAGCGCCTCCAGAATCTTGGTTTCCCCGTTTCGTTGTTCATCGAGAATTTCCGAGTGACTGAAGGTCTGGAACAACTCTCCAACGGTCTCTTCTACGACAACAAGATAACCAACGCGGATTGTACAAAGCTTGCGGTCCGTCCGAAATCTCAGGAGGCCATAAAATTCATCAAAGAGGAATACAACGTGGTAACTCAAGTTCCGCATGTCTGTCTACATGTGCCAAAAGGTGCCACGTAAACGACAAAATGGATGAGTCGTTACAACCTACACAACATCGTTGTAGCGGTCAACGCCGTCAAGCGCATCCTGGCGAAAGATCTCTTCAAGCAGTTCGAGATGTTCATCATCGTTCCATACCGCGCCCAAGCTGAGCGATATCGAGAATTCTTACGCCGCCTAAAGATCTATGAGATCGAGGTCCTCACTGTTGATGCCTCGCAGGGACGCCAGAACCGCTGCGTCATTTTCGACCTTGTCACCTCCAATTTCCGTGGCGACCTCGGTCTTGGTTTTGCTGTGAAGCCGGGCCGTATCAATGTAGCGAGCACCAGAGCCCGAGAGATGCAGATCGTGGTTTGCGATTTGAACGTCCTTGCAGAGAGTGTCAAATTGCTGCGCTATCTCGACAAGAAAACCGAAGACGAACAAGTGGAATTAAAGCGCAAGAGAGAGAATACCACTCTCTACCTTCGACGGTTCCTAGCTTACTATTAGACTCATTTAGTTACTTACACCGTGGAGCCCACTCCTCTCGCTGAATTGAGAACCTTGGATATGAAGGAAGCCACCGAATACCTCAAGACCCTGCAGCTCGAGGCTTATAGAAGAGTCTGGGAGGACTCCCGCAACAGGGTGGACAATTCTTGATAAGGGGGGAGGAGCCAGACGTTTGGCTGCGGCTTTAGGGGATATCGCGAGCTGGCGGGTATATAGTTGAGCAATTAAATATAAGGGCAGTAAAGCTATATGAAATTACTCTTGACTTAGCGATGATCGGTGCATTCGAAGATTGTGACCTAATTGATGACATGACGATAGACTGATTGTTGACCCCGGACACACACCGGCACAGGCACAGGAGTGTCCGAAGAAGTGTCTCAGAATGGAAATGCACTTCGGCGAAACAGTCAAGGCATATATGACACAAGAAGAAAGCCTCCAGTCCAAAAGTACTTTTGCCATCTCGAAACCTCTCAACACCACACACTTTGGACTTTCCATGTTCGAGGACGAGGAAATACAGCCCTCAACTGAACCAGCGCTCTCGAGTCGATCCGGCTCCGAGCAAAGATGTTCGAAGAAAAGGACCAGTGTCGTAAAATATACGGATGTCTCTCTACCAGATTTCCGTTTATTCCTAACTCTATGGGGACCCCCCGGATGTATCTCTCGGAGGTCCAAACCCCAGCATCCCACGTAAGCGTGCAGTCCGCCCGTTGATCCATCAGCTGCGGAGCCTGAGAGGGTATTCCATACATGGACTGTCGGCGCGTGTGGTCCTTGCTCATTGCGTGTTGAGCCAATCCCTCCTCATCAAACCGTGACGTGGAAGAAGATGGAGGAGGTTGCGTTGAAGGTAATATGGATGCATGCAGTACCTCTCATATCTGATTCGCTGTCGATGCCCCGGAGGAGCTTGTCTGTGCCTTTGTGCTCATGGGAGACCCGTCAACGGTGCACTTGAAGCAGACTTGCTGTTGATGCTATAAACATCCGTGTCTGTCGCCTCGTTCAACGCCATTTTGGCCTACGCCCAGGCTTCCTGGGACTCTGTACCTGGGATAGGGAAGCACCGCACAGCAGACTCAAAGATGGCGGGTTTTGCGAGCCCGTAACCGCATGGTTCAAGCCTTTATGTTCCTTGTTAGGTTCAGTGCCGTATTTATCTAACGTATCTTTCGACTGTTCCGATGCGAATGAACAATGCTTTTGTAGTCATTGAATTCGTAGCGACTGAATAGAGAGGCTATCTGGTGTAGCTGGCTGCTAGGAGTGGTGATAACAATCTATTGCATAGTAGCAAGGAAGAGAGTGTGGAAATAGGATGTAGTTATGATATCTTGTATTGCTTGATAGTCTATGTAGAAGGAAGATGCTAGAGCGACTATACGCGAGCATTGCCAAAACAAGAGTCGCGCTAGTCGCGTGCGCTAGTCTAACCAATCAGATCGTCGTATTTCGACACTTTTACTCAATCGTAATATTGAACTCTATCTATTGACTATATACTAAAAGCAAAGGAAACAAGCTATTTAAATATTACGTTCTTTTTCTTTCTTGCTTGCAAAGCAAGTTACGTAACTTGATATTAAAGCACTCTCACGAAAAGCGAACTATTTTTTTAATTTTTTTTTTGTAGTTAGCGAGCTAAGTAGCATCTTAAAAACTATCAAGTTTCGACTCAATTTTCTACTAGAATAACAAAAATATATAAAAGTTTCTTATAAGTATTTTATGTGCGCTTTTGCGTATATTTATTAGTTGAAACTAGAGTATAGATCGAGAAATTTATAAAAATATATATAGAACAAGACTTACAATCTAATTAGAACGCGTTAAGATCGACGCATAAATAGAGCGTCAATAATCAAAGAAAGATTGCGAAAATATGCAAGTATAGATCTCAAATATATTATTAACAATTAACTTGTTAAAAATTGCAAAGACAAAGATTGCTAAAGTTTTAAAAAAATATAGTTAAATTATTAATTGTAGCAATAAGCTATTTAATTATAAGTTAAATACAATAATTGATAAATTTAAATATTTTAACATTATTGTATTAAATAAAGTATAAATAAAGTTTGCAAATCTTTTAAATATATTTTATAAAATATAATTAACATATTATTAGCTTGCTACAACAAAAAAGAATAAAATCTTGCGTTATATTAATATTATAATTATATATTAATAGATAAATATTGCAATTTTTAATTGTGCAAAGAAAGATTATATCTTAACAATACTATTCGAACTATTAATTATAGAAATAATTAATATAGATAAATTTTTAAGTATTAAATAGAGCAAGTTAGTTGTATACAATAAATTTAATTTTTCAAATCTTGTTGTAAAGATTAACAACTTTTATATTAAAATATTTGCAATATCAATTAATTTTGTCTTTATTAATAAAAAAAATAACTAAATTAAAATAAATATATTTGTCGATATTAAGCTAAATATATATTAGAAAAAACTTTAAATCTTTAATATTAATATATAAAGTAAAAAGAGCTAAATCAAAAACTCGATTGCGCAAGTTAACAAAATTTATAACTTACAAAATTTAGAATTAAATAATTTTAAAATTGAGCAACAATTATCTTAATAGAATATATTTTAATAGAAAAAAAGAAATATTTGATTAAAATTAGATTGATTGTTGGGTTGAGTTTCGGTTCCAACTATTGGAATCGACTTGACTCGACAATTTTAATATTAGAAATCGAATTAAAACTCGAGTCGATTCCTATTTTTTTAAAATTGAATCGATTCGACTCAACTCGATTCTCGATTCCAATATTAGGAATCGAATTAAATCGTCAAGAATTGTCAAGAATTCTAAAAATAGTATGAAATTAGTTTTTTTTTATTATTTTCTAGGTAATGCACAATAGTAATGCATAATATAAGAATAATCTACTATATTTATTAATTAAATTAAATAGATTAATTATTTCTAAAAATAATTAATTATTACTAAAAATAATAAAATTTACTAAAAATAGTAGTCTTGACAATTTGAATTAGTTTTTTTGGGTCGGGTTTTGGTTCCAACTCTAGGAATCGAATCGAATTATTGATTCCAACATTAGGAATCGAATCGACAATTCGGTTCCAACTTTTGGAACCAACCCGACTCGATTTGGGACGAGTACTTGGGATCGAATACTTGACCCGAACTCGATAACCCGACCCGACGCGATCAGTCTAATTAAAATTATTTATAGAGATATATATACAATTGCTTAACTACAATAGTTAAGCGTTAATTTTATTAAATATGCAACTTAACTTAAGATTTTTAGCGTTAAATAAATTTGAAAAGTCTTAATTAATAAGAGCAAATTTATTATAAAGATATTTTAAGATCTAAGATTTTTTTAAACTTAAAAAACTTATTTTTCGATAATATTTTAATAAAATTATTAGCTACTTGTTTATTAATAAGAACGTATTTAAGTTCTATTTTATTAAACTTAATTTTTTTGCGCACAAACAAAATCTAAAATATAATATATTTAATACAAGTATAAAATTAAGAATTTTAAGTTAATACAATAGTTTCTTGATTATTGCAATTAAGTTTTACAAGATTGTTAATAAGTAAGATTTAACTCGAAAAGTAAATACTACAATTAAATAGCTTTTTTAATAACTTAAATTTGTTTTATGTACTTAATTTCGCAACTAAATAGAGCAACAATAAATTAGTATTTAAATAATTAATCAATAATACTACTATTTAAATTAAATAAATAGCTAGAGATAAAGCAACAAGTATTGAGATTATTAACTTAATTAATATTAATATAACTTGTAACAAGAAAGATATTTTTACAAAAAATTAATTAAAGATTTAAAGTACTTTTAAAATAGCAAAAGGTTTACTTAATTGCAATTTAATAAACAAAAATAAAATTAAAAATATAGCAACTAATTACAAAGATTGCGTAGATAATATTTAATCTAATATCGAATATAATATATATTAGAGAGTCTATAATTAATTAATATTTAACTTTAAAATTGTCGAAAACAATATAATTCTTATTAACAACAATAAGTTTGTTATTGTTTATAAAAACAACAACAAAATAAAACTATTTATATAAAAATTGCGCAAGATCTTTTTTATATAAATTATTTAATTTAAGCGAAAAATATTATTAACTTTGTTTTGCTTAATAACTGTATCTAGAAAATAAAAGTATATATTTATATTTGTTATTTCAAATTTGTTGCATAAAGCAATCTTAATCTCTTAAATAGCATTCTTATTAAGATTTATAATAATAAGATTATCTATATAGACAACAATAATAATTTAATTCTTAATATAAATAAAAACATTTTTGTCAACAATAAAAGATTTAAAGTCGAAAATCTTAAGAAATTTGTATAGAGTTTTAAATTATATATACAAAGATTGTTTAAAACTATAGAGAATTTTGTTTAAACAACAAATATACTTTATTTTGATATTATTAATCTTAAAGTCTTTAAATTAATATATATAGATTACTTTCTTAATATAATTATAAAAAAAAACAATTTTAATATTTATTTGTTTTAGATCTTAATCTAGAGCAACAACAAAAATAAAGATAACTTTGTAATTTATTAATTTTATTATCGAAATAAAGATTTTATTAAAATTAATTTTTTTGCGTTGTTTAAAATTGCGAACAATCTAGCAAACTTTATAGCATATAATCTTGTTAATAGAATTTTGTTTAAGTTTGTAAATTTATTTTTTGTTAAAAATTTTGCGTTCTAGTAGTAGTATTACTAGTATTTATATTTTATTTTTAATTAAAGTATTAAACTTTGTTTGTATAGTATTTAATTACTACAAGTAATAATAAATATTATTTATAACTTATTTGTAGATCTTTAACTTACTAAAATTAAAATTAACAAAAAAAAGAAAAACAAACAATTTTGTAGAATCTACTTAAGAATATCTAGAAAATAATTTTAATATAAGATTTGTATTTAGAGCTTTAAGAAAGCAATTTTATTAAATTTTAACAAAAAGTTGTTTAAGTAAAAAACAATGCGTTAATTTTAAAGAATTTGAAACAAAAATTTGCATAATAATAGAAAAAGAAACATTATACTTTAAATAATTTAAATAAAAATTAGTAATAAAGAATATTGTTACTTGCTTTAAAGAATTTTAAGATAATATAATTAAAGTAATTTTGCGTTTAGTAGTATCTAATTGTAAAGTTTGTTTTTATTTAATAGTAATAAATTATTTTACTTCGAAATTCTTAGAAATTCTTTCAACAAAATAAACGTAAAAAGAGCAAACAAATTTATCGATAAAGTTATTAATAAACCAATAAATACTTTTATTGTTTTCGAGGTCTATTAATTTGCACTTAATAATGTAAGACTTAAAGTAATTAATTTTAATTGTAATATTATTAATATATACAAAAACTTTAGAACTTAAGACTCTAATATATGTTACAATTCTAGACTAGATAGACTTTGTCCTTCAATTATTCTTCGAGTTTTCGCTCTCTAGTTTCGAATATACTACAAATAACATTTAGCGTCTTAATACTTATAGTACTTATATTTATTTCTTGTATATAGTTAGTTTTGCATAGCTAGTATTTTCGTTAATTAATTATATACTAGCTATTAAAGCTCTAATTTTAATATAATATTAGCTATCTTTTTAGACACAATTTTGCAAATTGTATTTTAAAGATACTTATATTTGCTATTTTTTTTGTCTTGCAAAAACAAATTTTAGATACAAAATTACTAGAATAGGCGCTTTGCGAAGCATAATTAAGTTGCAACAATAAATATCTCTTAAACAATATACAACTTAACAATATTTAATTTTGTTAATTCTTTAGTAAGTTTGCTAAAGTAGATAGACAATAGATTGTTCTAGCTACAATCTAATAAATTTGCTAGAATAAAATCAATAAAATCAATAAACTTGTTAAAATAAATAGACAACAAATTGTTTTAACTTTAACTTAATAAACTTGCTAAAATAGAATTAATAAATTTGCTAAAATAGAATTAATAAACTTGCTAAAATAAAATTAATAAATTTGCTAGAATAAAATTAGTAAACTTGTTAGAACAACAATTATAATATAATTTTGTTGTTATCTTTAAACAATACTTTTGTCTTTATATATTAAAAGATTTGCTACGCAACAAAACAACACTTTAAGCAATACTTATTTTCGATATCGAAAATTTTGTTTTGCAAATAATATAAATTCTTCAACACTTATATAATGTTAAATATATTTAATCTTAAATTTATATTATTGTTTATAAACATTTGTATTATTTGCATTTTATTTATATTTGCAACATAATTAACAAAAAAACAATTTTAAAGAACAAAGTTAAATCTAGTTCTAGCAAGAATTGCAAATTATTTAAGAAATTTTTAATAAATAAAGAGTAATTAAATATTAATATTGTTTTTTGTTACAATTATTATTTTGTAAATTCTCTATTAAATTAAAATAGTCTTAAAGATAATTTAGAGCTTAAAGAGCATTTTAATTTATTTAAATACAATATATTCGAATTTTTGTTGTTTGTTTAATTTAATTTTTACAAAATTATAATTAATAAACTAATTAAATTAAATTTGTTTAACAATATAGATTTGCCAAATATATTAATTCGATCTTTGATATATTAGTTGTTAGATAGCAACTTTGTTCAATTTTGTAACAAACATATTAAGAAAAAAAGACAAAAATAAGTTAAGTCGACGTTGTACTCTAGTTAATTAACTTAACAATTTTAACAAAAATTAATAAAAAACATTTTAACTCTTGTAAAAAGCAATTAAAAATAATATAAAAAAATAGCTTTAACTACTTTATAAAAATAATATTATTATTGTTAAATTTCGAATTAATAAAAAAATTAATTTCGATTTTGTTTGTTAGTTAAAAATTTAAATTAATTCTTTGCAAGTTTATTTAAATTAAGCAAAATTAACAATAAGTTTTTGCAATAATACAATATATTGTTTTCGACAAAAGCGCAATAACGTTTTAGTTTAATACAATTTGTTTAAAGCTATTGTATATTAACTAAAACAAAAGCTTTCTTTTTCTTGAAATAAAAAAATTATATTTATTAAATTTATTTACGTAATTTACAATTTTAATAGCAACAACAAATAGAATTACTTTTATAAATTTAATTTACAAGCAAAAAATTAATTTAACAATATTTATTTTGTTTATAATTTAAAGTTGAAGCTACAAAATATAAAAAACAATAAATACTTTTTTGATTTTTTTATCTTTATTAAAGATTTCGAAAAGTTTAAATAATAAATTACTATATTAATTTCTAAGTTTAGCAATACTTTTTAATATTTTGTTTTTAAAAAAGTTAAATTTAGTTTTGCTATTGTTAAGATTATTAACAATATTTTTAAAGAAATTAAGTATTATTTGTTCACTAAATTTGTCAATTCTTATCTAATAATAAATAATTTGTTTAAAAACTTAAGTACTTAATAAGACAATTTAAACAAAAAACAACATAATTTTGTTAAAATTATATTATTCAAATTTGTTACAAAAAATATCGAAATCTTCAATTAATATATTAATTGCTTTATATCTATAACAATTAAAGTCTTTATATTAGAAATTAATAAAATATATTAATTTGATAAGAGTTTAAGCTATAGACTTTAAGATTGCTATATTATTTTAACAAATTATATAATTTTAAATCAACTTATTAGATTAATTCGTAAAATTAATTTTAAACTTCAACAAATAAAGAGATTTTATTTAACAATTATTTAAACTTCTATCTATATACAAGTTATTAATATTATTAATAAGCAAAATAATTGCATTAATATCTCTAAATTCTTTAGATATATTAATATCGATATTTGCAATATTAATAACTTTAGTACGCATATCTTTATTTACAACTAAAAACAAGATATAGAAATATAATTTTAAACTCTTAAGAACAAAATTAAGTCTTTAAATCTTTGTTAAAAATATCTTAAATCAAAATATAGATTATATTATAAAAATATTTTTTACAAAAACAAATTAACTAAAAATAAAAATAAAGTTTTTGTTAAATTTAAAATTTATAATATTAGCAACTTCGAACTAGCAATATTTAGAAAAAAAAGTTTCTCTAATATCTTAAATAACAACTTAGATAATTTTAACTAATTAAAAAACTAGATATTCTTAATAAGAATTGCAATTCAAAATAGAAGCTAATATTTATAAGAAAAACAATAAAGAAACTTAAAGTTATATTTAATTTACAAAATAAAATTTTGTTTATTAAAGTCAAACTTAGTTCTAACGTTATAAACAATAAGTTGCTTAATAATTAGCAATTAAATTTTTATATTAAAATTTGTTTAAATTAAGTTTATTTGTTTTTTAATAAATACTATATTAAGATAATACTATTTATTAATATTAAAGTCTTCGATAAAGTTTTTATTAATAAAAAGTTCGTTAAGCTTTATAAACTTTTTATTATATTGTTTTAAAATTTTATTAAATTGTTTCTAATTAATAACAAATTTGTCTTTAATATTATTTATATTGCTTAAGTTATTATTAATCTTAACAAATATATTAATATTTTATAATATTTAATAATTAAATTGAGACAATTTGCAATTATTTTTTAATATATTATAAATTAAGAAGCATAATATACGAATTAGAAATAATATACAATTTCTTAAGTTTAACTTTAACTATTGTATAAAGTATTGCTTATTAAATTAATAATTGTTAGAAATCTTTAGCAATTAACGCAAGCAATTAAAATGTTTGTCTTTAAAGTCTTTTAATAAAGTTAACGTTTATTAAATAAATATTTTTGCATTTTTGAAACTTGCTATTAAAGAAAACTATAAGATAGTTGTAATATTGCTTAAACACTTTATTATACTAAATTAATTAAAAAAAAAATTTAGCTTGCGTTGCAAGCAACAATATTATTATAAATATTACAATTATTATTTTTAATAATTACAACAAATTTTATATTAAATTTAGATAAAATTTTTCAAGTATAAAGCGATTTAAAAAGTAGATATATTCGAAATTTAAACAATAGATTAAGCTTTTTAACTTGCAAGAAATTAACAAGTTGTTACTTAATAAAAATATTAATTATATTATTAATTTTGTTCTAAAAACAACTTCTTCGATTAAAAAAGTTTACAATATATTTTGTTAAAAAGAAGAAATTATTAGAGTCTATTTAAATAATATAAAAAGCAAAAATTAAATTTGCAATAACATTTTATAGTATATTGTTTCTATTTTTATAATTAAGAAGTTTAATAGAAATTTGCGCGTCTACGTAGATTATAGAGATTTTAACGCTTTAACAATTAAAAATTGCAATACTTTATTGTTAATTTAAGAGATTTTGCAACAATTATGCAAAATTAAGTACTATAGCAAATTTAATATTATTGTAGTCTTTAACAAAATTCGAATATATTTTGATAACAAATATAAGATAGTCTTTATTACTTATTATAACTTGTTTAAATATATTATAATATCTTTTAAATTATATAATATCTGAATTATATTTTAGTCTTTTATTAATAAGATTCTTAATTTTTATTTAAACAATTTCTATATTATCTATATAGATAATATCTTAATTTATAATAATATTAAGAAAAATTATAAAAATTATATAAACAAAGTTTTCGCTAAGCTCTATAACGCAAATCTTTATTTAATTATTAATAAATTTTTTTTTTGTTAAACAAGTTAAATATCTAGATCTAATTATTATTATCAAAGAAATTCGAATAAATTTCAAAAAAATTATATATATTTTTAAATAAAAAGCTTTTATTTGCGTATATAATATATAAGTCTTTCTAAACTTTGTTAACTTTTATCGACAATTTATTTATAGTTATTTAAGTTTAACTAAATTTTTGCTAGTATTTAGTAAGTTTAAAAATAAGAGTCTTAATTTTTTATAACAATTTAACAATTTTAAAGATCTTGTATTTAAAGCTCTTAAAAAAGTTTTTATTAATTAGTTTATCTTATATTATTTCGATCTTAATTTAGAGATTTAAATCGAAAGCAATATCTTTAACTTTGTAGTTATTGTTGTACTCTTATAAATAAATTTAAATAAATTGCTCTATTTAATAATTTATATATTTAAAATTATATTGTTTGCAAAGTACAATTATAATATTTATAATAAAAAACTATTAACTATTATTTATACTTTCGAAAAGTAATACTTAGAATATATCGATATATTTGTTAAACAATTTATTAAAATTATTATTAACTATTGCAATTTAAAGCATTTTATAATTATTAAGCAACTCAATTGTTATTAAGTTTGTTAAATCGAATTTTTATTTAAATTTAACTTTAAGATTATTTATTAATTAAATATATTAGATACGAAGTCAAATAATTTAATTAAGCAATCGCAAAATTTGCTTTCTAATAACAATAATTTTTGCAATTAATTTTAATAACAAACAATTCTTAAGCAATATAATTTAAAATTAGATATAATTAAAGTTATTATATTAATTTTGCTATTATTAAGTATTATTTACAATTTAGTAACAAAGTTAATTTGTTTGTTTCAAAACTCTATTAAGTTTAAACTTATTATTAATAAAAGAATTGCAAAAGCTTGCAAAAAGTTTACTTAAATCTTGTTAATAGTTAACAAAGATATAGAATTATTTACGTTTTTATTGTTTGCAATATTTGTACTACTTTAGCAAGACAAACTTTGCTTTGCTAGATCTCTTTTCTTAGTTTTGTTGTTTATTATTGTTGTATTTATAATTTTTTAATCTTTAGTTTTGTTATCTTTAGCTACTATTTTTTTTTAATATATTTTTTTTGTCTACAACTTATTTATTTATATTTACAATTTCTTTTACAATTTAGTTTTTGCTTACTATTGTAATTAATTTAATAAAAAAAAAGAAGTTTAAAACAAAACTCGATATCGAAGTTCTTACTTAATAAATATTAGAGATATATTTATATAACAAAAAGATAAAATAGATTATTTAAACTAAAGAAGTTAATAAACGAAAAATTCTAACTATTTTTTGCAAAACAATTAAGTTAAAACTTGAAAATTGCACAATAGTTAAATATCTACTTGTTTAAGACAAAATATATATATCTTAAAGCGCAAATAATATTCTTTAAGTTAAAGCAATTAGATTCTAGCATAAATTGTTAAGCGCTAAGTATTTGAATTAAATAGCAATACTTAAAAAGATACAATATTATTACTATTAGTTTATATTATATTTAGATATTAAAAAATATATTTAAAGTTATTTGATTTGCAAATATATTAAATTATATTGCGAATATAAATATAATCTATTAAAGTCTTTGTCTATTTTAGATTGTTATTAATAGAATATATTTTGCAACTTTATTATCTCTTTATTGTTATACTATTATAAAGAAAAGATCTTTTAATATATTTTAATAATAATTAATAAATTATTTAAAAATAAGAAATTTATATTTATAGACTTTTTAGAAGTTAAAATTGTTGTTTAGATCTTTATTAATTTTGTTTAATATATTAAGAGCTTTCTAGTTACTATTGTTTTTAACAAAGATACTTAATTTATTACTTACTTTTAACAATATCTTTGCAAAAAATTAAAATTTAAATCTAAATTGTCAATTGTATTTTATTTGAAAATCGATAATTAAATCGAAAATATTAATATTGCTTAGACTAATCGCGTCGAGTCGATTAATTGAGTTCGAGTCAATTAATCGACTCGAATCTTAACAATTCGAGTCAACTTAATTCGAAAGTCTTGACGAGTCGATTTCTAAAATTAAAATCGAGTCGATTTCTAGAATTAAAATCAAAAATCGACTCGAAAAAATCGATTCAAATTGTTAAAAAATAAAGTTATTTAGTAACAAATTTAATAAACAAAAATTAAATTTTGAATTTTATTATTTTTTTATTTAAATGTTCTATAATAATGCAATAAAGTAATACATATAAACTATTTAATATTTATATAATAAATAGATTACAACTATTATAGTCTCTTAATAAACTTTAATTCTATGTTTTATTAAAAAGTGCATAATAATGCATTTAAATAATATACTTAAACTTATTAATACTATTGACTAGTTCGAAATCTCTATAATTTCGTAATCAACTTTATTCTTAGTATTATTATTATTATTTTTACTTTTGTTATTATTATTATCGTCTTTATACTCTATATCTCTATATTTATTATTTATTATTTTCGCATTATTCTTTGTCTTCTTTTATTTTATCTTTACTTTATTATTATTAATCTTAATTAAGTTTTTAACATTGTTATTTATCGATCTTAAAAAATTAAATATTTTGCGATTTACAATGTTTTTATTGTTTGCAAAAGTATTTTTAAATCTTTTAAATTTGTTAATTGCATTTAAATTGTACGCTTTTTTTAACTTATTAAATTCTTTATAATGTAGAATGCGTTGTTGAATTATTTCGATAATTAATATTATATATTTAATTATATTTTTGCTCAATTCGAACTAATTAAAATTAAGCTAACACGTAGATTAGTTATTTTATTTATATTAGACTTTATATATACTTAAATATTAAGAGATTATATTGTGTTTATATTTTTACTTTTTAAGATTATTTGTATAGTAATCGCATCAACTTTAGTCTATTTTGCAATATTTTTGTTTTTAATTTTCTTTATTAATTTGATTTTAAATTATTGCGCTACAATATAATTAATTTTTTAAATATATATGTATTACTTAAATGTATTACTATGCAATTCTTTTTTTATTCTTTTATTAGTTATTATATTTTTGACGTTTTTTTTTATGTTGATTTAAATTTGTTTAGAGACTTTTTTAAAAACAATTGTTACTTGCAATTTGATTAAACGTTTGTAAAGTATTATATAATTAATGTTTTACTTTTTATAAAGTAGCTTTTTATCTTTAATTTATATTGCAACACAATTTCTATTAGCAATAATTTATAAAAAAGTTAATAAAATAAATATTTTGCACTTTGAATTAGTCTTAAAGGTAATGTATATAAATAATACAAAACAAGTCTTTTATTTAATAATATCGCATTAACTACTTAACAATATTCGAATTTTTAAGTAAAAAGAAATTCGATCTTAAAAGATTAATTTTTTTGATTAGCTTTAATAATAATATATGCAAGTAATACAAAATAAATCTATATATTAACTATATAAATTAAGATAATAAATAATATTAAATGTGTTAATTAATATATAATATTTAAACAAAAAAGTTGTCGCAATTATAAAATAAATTTATGCGCTCAATATTAAAATTAGAATTCAAATATTACTTTTATTTAATATTATTACGACTAAAAATTATTATCTTTATTACGTTAATTATCGCATAATATATACTCTTTAACTATTAAAATTAAACACAAACATGCGTATTTATTGCGCATTACTCTATTGCATTATTTATTAAATACTTAATTACAAAATTTATTAATTTTCGCATTCTATATTGTTAATTCTTTTATTTAATGTTGAAAATTTTTAACTTAACAATACGTTTTGTTTTAAAACTTTAATAACTTAAATTAAACAAATTGATAATATATTTAAGTAATACATTTAATATATTACGTATCGCTAATATATTTAATTTAGTTCGTAAAATAGAAGACAAAAAATTGCAAAAAAATATAGCAATACAAATTAATTGTAATAAAGAAAAGAAATCGATTAAGATAGCTTCTAGTATACAAAAGATAATATAAAGAGATAATATATTAAATTATTATTAATTAAGTGTTTATAATATAGAAGAAGCGCAAATACAAATTTGAAACAATAGCTTTACGTAAAATTCGCAAATATTAAAAGACTAATAATTTGTTAATTTCGAAATCAAAATTAATTTGAAATTTTTTCCAAAATAAAGTTGCTAACAAAGAAAACAATAAAGAATATTAAATTTAAGCATTAATTTTGTTAGTTCTTTAAAAGACTATTAAGAGTTTTATGATTAATTTCTTCTCTAATAAGTGTATTATTTATTTGTATTATTATTGTTTCTATATAGTATATATTAATATTTTACTTTATATATTTAGATAGCAATCTTTTTATTATTTATATTAATTGTAAGATTATTAAGTTTAAGAATTTACAATTGTTGAAACAATTAATGCAAAATCTAGAATTTTACTATAATAAATAGTAATAAAATTGACGTTTAAATATTTTTGTTATATTAGAAATTAAAATAGTTAACAAGAAATTAAGAATTTAAGCTATTCTATTTATTGTATTTTATTATTCGCATTATTTTGTTATATTATCTATTAAATATATTGTTTTATTATATACATTTTTTTATTCTTTTCTATTAAATATAATAATTAAAAAGTATATTATAATTATGCATTTAAATTATCTAAATAATTAGAGTTAAATTATTGATTTAACTTCTTTAATTAAAAAGTTTAACAATTTTGTTCTATATAATTTTATAAAAGATTGCACAAAAAGAAAATTATTATATCTTAAAAGAGATTCGAATTCTTGTTTTTTTTATTTTTTGTGCTAATAATATGCGATTTATAATATAATTTTTAATAGTATTATAATGCTATCTTAAACAATATTATAGATTGCGCGTTATTATTATAAGAAACTAAACGCACTATTATTAAATTATTAAGATTTAATTATTTATTCTTATTATATTTAAATATATATTGAAATTAGAGATAATATAATTCTTAAAAAGTTAAAAATATTAATTTAATGCAATTTTTAATATCTAGTTATTTTAAATACATTATTTATCTATATTATTGCTAATAACATTTGTTTGTTTATAACAATATTATAAATATAAAATCTTTTATACAATAATCTAGTTATAAATAAATTTTACTTAAAACAATCTTGAACTTTATTTAAAAAAAACTCCTACTTTTATTAACTTGCTAATTATTATTTTGTACTTTGCAATATATATTTTACGATTCAATAATAGTTTTTTTGAATTTAAATTTATAGTATAATTATAGTATTTAATTATTATAATTTGTTCGATTGTTTGCGAACTTATTTAAAATCGATTTCATTAATATACTTTTTAAGCAAAACTAAAAATTTATTCAATATCTATTAATAATACTAGATAAAAAAGAATATCTTTAATTATTTGCGTTAATTTAAGATAGTTCGAAGCATTATCTTTTTAATATTTTTATATTAAATATTTATTCTTTATAATATTAGCGCAAAGATATCGATTGTTTTTGCTTTAAGTCGAACAAAAGCGTTAAGATTGTCAAAATAAGAATTTTACAATATTTGTATTAAATTATAAAAAAAGTTAATTAAAGATTAAATGCATTATTATATTATATTATTTTTTTAACAATATTTGCTCTTTGTGCTTTTGCTTTTAAAGTAGCAACTAAATTATAATAATATCGAAAATAGATTTTAAATTTTGTCTAATATTTTGTTTTGTAATTTATAGAACTATTATTATTTTTTTTGTTTTATATCTTGTAAAAATTTAATTTTTGGGTAGAATCTAAAATATTAACAAAATTATATAACATTTTATTAAGTTCTTCTATTTTCAAATAATATTTAACAACCTTTGTTGAAGCTTTTTTACAAGCTTTTAGTATAATCTCTCTTAAAGAACAACTATAATTTGTTATAATTTTCTCTATATAATTAAGATAATTAAATATTGTATCGAATACTCGAAATCCTAAATAAATACTAGCATTAATTGTTCAAAAAACTATAAAAGTATATTTATAAAAAGAATTTAACATATTGTTAAACAACTAAATCGATTGTTACTTGCTTTTGTTTAATTAAATACGTTAAATTTTTTGATTTTTTAAATATTTTTCTACTTAAAGATTAATGTAGTTACGTAGTTAATACGTACGACAAAGTATTAAATAAATAGAATTTTAACAAATGCAAATATCTTGTATTAGTTTTCGATTTTTTTATTTTTTTGCTCTTAAAAAACTCTAAAGCAAATTAAGCGCTAAGACAAATTATTAATAGCAACAATAAAAGCGCAAATCTAAATAAAATTCAACAAATATATTATCTTTTTGTATTATTATATAAACAAATATCTTTTTAATTACAACAAACAAGTTTGTATTTCTTGCAATATTTTGAACTTGTTTATTCTCTAATTAAAAAACAATGTTGTTAATAATTGCTTTTAATTTAAAAGTTGCAATAAAATCTTAAGCTATTAAATTAATAATATAAGTTAAACAAGAAATAGAATTTTGTTGTTTATTTTATTAAAATTTTTGTTAATTCAAAACTTTATTAAGTTTGTCTTTAAGAGTGTTGTTATTGCTTGTATTATTAATAATAACTTCAAAAAATTTGTTCTTAATTTTAAAGAATTTTAATATTTTTATAAGCTTTAATATTAATTGTTGATCTATATATTTAATATTAAAAAAAGTAAATTTAATAAGATATTTGCGATATTAAAATATAACATCGATTTAATATATTAATATTTTAAGATAGACAACTTTTTAAAAACTAAATTATGTATCTAAAGCAATAAAGATATGTTAAAACTTTTTTAAATTTAATTTGATTTTGTTACAAATTTAATCAAAATTTGTAAAAATCAATTTTAATAATTTAATACAATTTAGAAGTACTAGATTTAATTAAAGTATTTCTAGTAACTTTTAAAAGTTCGAATTATTAATAATTCGAAAGAATAAGTTTAAATTAATAAATGTTTTGCATAGTTAATTTTCTCAATTATCTTAACTAAAGAATAATAAATCAATATAGCTTTTTTTCTATTAATGCGTTAGTTTTGCATTATTTATTTGCATTATTAACAATAACTTACGCGAATAAAGACTAGATCAATTATTAATTATAATTAAGATTTTTTTTGTTTTAAACAAAAGACAAATTAAAGATATTTTTTTATATTTAATATATTTGAATAATTGTATACAATAGAATAATTTAATATTTTTTAACAATTTTTGCAAATAATTTTTGACAAATTATTAATAGTTAAGACTATTTAAACATATTTGTTTCAAAGCTTAAATTATATTTTAATATTAATCTTTTTAATTTAATATAAATAAACAAGTCTATTTTGAGTTTTATATAAAATACTCTTATTAATTGTAGTATATAATTATTATTCTTTAAATTAAATCTTAGTATTTGTATCTTATTTAATATATTTGTTTTTGTCTCTTAGTTTAAGTAATAAAAAATTACTTAAAATCTTATTTAATACTTTTTAAAGTTCTCTTTTTTTAGTATTAAATGTACGATTAAAATTTTAATTGAATTGATTTGCAAATTGATTAAAATATAAAGTACTAGATAGCGAATTGCGAGAAATAAATTTACTAAAATTATCTTTAAATAAAGACGATTATTAATTAGAAGCTTTTAAAGAATTAAATATTTTGTAATCGAAAATAGTATAAACAATATTTTTAAGTAGTTTAAAGAAAAAAATTCTAAAATAAAACAATAATGCAAAAGAGTAATGCAAGTATAAAATATATTAAACAAGATTTTATATTAACAAGTAATTATAATTTAATAATATAGCAAATTGTAATCTTAATAACATATTATAATTACACAAATCTTAAAATAGTAATTCTTGATATAATAACGTAATTTTCGATTTTTTAGCGATTCGATTCGATTTCTAATATTAGAATCAAAAATCGATTCGAATCAAGTCGAATCGATTTTAAAAAAGTAGAAATCGACTTAAGTTTCGATTCGATTTCTAATGTTAAAATTGTCGAATCAAGTCGATTCCAATAGTTGGAACCAAAACTTAACTCGACGATCAATCTAAATTTTCTTATAAAATATTATTTTAAGAAAAGAAAAAAACAAACAAATATACAAATAATTGATTGCGCAAATAAACTTAAATTAATACTTGTAATCTATATTGCTTTTAACAAATATAATATAAATTTTAATTATTAAAATATTTTTTAATTGCTTTGCAATATTGTTAATCTATAAAAAATCTTGTAGAGTAAATTTTTATATAATTTTGTATTGTTTGCGATATTAAATAAAGATATTAAAGTTAAATTTGTCTCTATTATTAATATAATAATACTTAATAATTTGAAAAAATCTTTTACAATTTATTTTAAAGTTTTGAAATTGCTTAAAAAACTTGCTCTTTTTAACAAAAAAAAAACTATCTTAACGTCTTTAATATAATTATATAATATAGTGTCGAAGTACTTAAAATTATTATAGATTATAAATATATTTTGTAGATTTTGCAAAAATTAACTAGATTGTTATTAATATATTTGTATAAATACTTTCTAGAAACTATTAAATTGTTATGCAAAAATATTTTTATATAAGTTTTAATACAAGTAACGCAAATACAATTAATAAATAGCAATTTAAAGAAATCTATATAATTAATTATTTTAATTAATTTTTTAAAATTCTATTAATCTAAGTAGTTTATATAAGTATATTAAAGAACAACAATAGAGTTAATTTAAAATATTGCGTATACGCAAACTTTAAGAGCAAATAGTATATATTTTATAATTAAAAAACTAAATATAAGATATATTTAAATATTTAGAATAAAGACGCTATTGTATATTCTAAATTAAAAACTATAATTTTTGTAACTAACAATAATATAGAGAAAAGCAATATTAATCTTTACGTATAGACTAATAATACAAATAAGGAAAGTATATTAAAAGCAATTAATAGAAAAAGATTAAATTAATTTGAGCGCTAAAAACGTAAAGAAATTGCTAATATATATAACAATCCTGTTGTTATTTATATTAATAGCTATAATGCAAGTTGTATTAAGATTGCAAGATATTAAATTATTGTTAATTTCTTGCAATAAAGTATTAAGAATATTGATATAGTTGTCGCAAAAAAGCTTACAACAATTAATAATATATTAATTAATAACAAAGTTTAGAAGAAAAAAGTTAAAAAGCAACTTGTCTAAGTAATCTATTGTTATAAAGATAGTTTTTAAAATATTGTTGTCTTTAATATTAAAGCAAGCTTGCTTAATACTTTAATCTCTATTATTAATTCTAGATTTATTGTTATTCTAATTATTTTTGCTTTTTTTTTAATTGTAATCTTCTTAATTACAATTATAATTGCAATCTTTTTGCTAATTTTCTTAATTAAAGATGCGATTACATCGACAAATTGAAGTAAGTCTCTCCAAGAGCTTTTAGTCTTTTGAGACTCTTGAGATCGTTGTGCGCATATCTTGGCTCTCGAATTACATTAGTTAAGATCGATTGATTTTAAGCAAACTAAGAGTCAAAATGTTTTTCTATGCAAAAAAGCAATATTTTGAGCGTCAATATTTCGATTAATTTTTTATGCAACATTAAGATAATTGTTCGCAACGTAAACATTACAAAGCGTAATAATAATTGCTTCTTAAATTCTAGAGTTTTTATATCTACTAAAGTCTACGTTTGCGCCAAAATTGCGCCTTTTAATTAAAGTATTTGTAGCTAATTTTATAACATTTGATCTATTCGTAATTATAAATATATATAATCTCTCAAATTTATAATTTGTTTTCTATATATATTCTTAATACCATTTCAAAAAATTGTAGTTTTTCGTCTTATTACTTAGAGTAATATTTATGTCTCTAAAATTTCTAATATAAATCGAAAATCTCTTATATATCTTTATATTGTTTACGAGCAAAATAAATGTTCTCTTTTTTTCGAATATTAAGTTGTGTTTTTTTTCTTAATATTTAGCTTTCTTTTTTATAATATTTAATTAATTGTTATTTTTAATATTAATTTTTTCTTCTTTATATTGACGCAAATTATATATTTATTTTATTTAAAAGAACACTTTGTAACAATTTTTAACTTTAAGAATAATTTGTTTGTTAATTATATTAATATTAGTAATACAAACAATAAAAAAACGCAATCTACAATATTAATACTTGTTTTGCTTAAGATATTTTGTTTGTTGTTATTTTGTTAATTCTAATCGAATTAATCTTTATTGTTAAGAGTTCGATTAACGTATATTTCTAACTATGTCTTTTAATAAATCGTGATTGTTTAGCTATATTAAATGTTAGCTTTTAAAGTTATTTAATGTAACTTACATTAAATATTTTTTGCTAAAAATGTTTATTTTAGTATTAATTTTACTTTTAAGTATATTTGCAATTAATCAATAAATACAACAATTATGTTCGACAAATTAAGTAAAAAATATAATAAAAATTTAACAAAGATTTAATCTAAATATGTCGCAAATCTTTATTATTAAATAAGAATATTTACTTAATTATTGTTTTTTTTTTTCGATTCTTTCTATAAGTAAACTTGCAATTAATTAATAAATACAAAGTTATTTAATAAATTAAAAAAAAATATAGCGAAAATTTAACAAAGATTTGATTTAAATATGTCGCAAATCTTCGCTACTAAATAGAAATATTTATTTGATTATCGTTCTTCTTTTTTGATTTTCTCTATAAGTATATTTGTAGTTAGCAACGTTAACTTCTACGTTTAAAGAAAATCTAGCAAAGATTTAACTTAAATATGCTTCAACTCTTTGTTATTAATTTGAAATAATTACTTGAATGTTGTTCTTTTTTTAGAATTCTTCTTGTAAGTATTTTCGCAATCAACTAATAAATTTGGCGAAAATTTGATAAAAATTTGACGAAAATCTAATAAAAATTTAATGAAGATTTGGCAAAGATTTAACGAAAATTTGACTTAAATCTTTGTTATTAATTAAGAATAATTACTTGATTGTTATTTTTTTGACAATATCTCTTTACAATTACTCTCGCAATTAATTAACTTATTCGTTAACATTTAGCAAACATAAACAAGATTTGTTTAAATTTTTTTAAGATTAATTTACTTTAACAAAACAATTATTTATTTGCTTAATATTTTCTCTTTGTTTAAGTTATTAATTAAGGATAAAGACAAATTTACTTTTATTTACTTTATTATTGTTTAAGCTTTTTAATACAAGATCTTTATTTTAAGCATCTATACAAGTTTTTTTATTTTTTTGTCGATTACGTTGTTTCAAGAAGTATTTGATCTTCAATTTACTAATATTTAAGTTTAAAAGAGTATTATTAAGAGAAAAATATAAGATTTTTTTATTGTTAAATATATCGAAAGCTTTCTTGCTACGAAATACAATCTTTTGTAGCAATTTTTGCATATATTTCTCTCTTTGTATTGCGAGCTAAAAATTCTATTTTTTTTGTATTTTCTTAAAAATATTTATTAACATTTTGTTAATATTTAAATATCAATTGTTAATAAAGTGAAAAACATGTTCTTAATATATTATCTTTCGAAATTAATTAATATATAAGCTTCGTATTTGTACTTCTTAATATAATAACAAATTATAATTTTTATTATTTTTATTGTTTTTAGAATTATAAGACTAAACATATATTTAATTAATAAATAAATTTTAAAACTTTTTCGATTTTTGTTAAAGAACAAAGACGTAAAAGCCTTAATTATTATTAAATTTACAAATATCTTCTTTGCGTTAACTTGAACTTAATTGTAATTTAACAAGACTTTAGTTAATTTAAGTAGATTTACATTTTAATAGTTTTCTCTTAGAAAAACAAATTTACTTAGCAAGATTTAAACATAATTGCGAAACTTTTTATTACTATTAAAAACTATAGTAATTTTTGATTACTTTGCGAACTTGCTTTATTATGTAAAATTAATAGTTTTCTATTGCATTATAAAGCTATTTGCGTATAAACATATTTCTATTATAAAAAGAGCTAGTAACGTTATTTTTCTTGTTTTCTTTAATATAAAGACGTTGTTTACATTATTGTTATGTTGATTTTTGACGCAATTTAAACAATTTGCTATTTTTCTTTATATATGTTTTATTAATGTAAACAATTTAACTTAAAATTTATATTTTTATTAAAATGCTTAGTAACAAACGTAATTTAAAGATATATTTGTGCACTAAATACGACAATTTTATGCTCTAATATAAAGATATATTTTTGACGTTGTTTTATTTTGTTTTAAAGAAGTTTTCTATCGCAATGTTGAATTTTGCGCAATAACAATATATTGTTTTGTCTATTTATAGACTTAAATGTTTAAGACGTAAACTTTGTGCTATTAGTTTTTAAAAACAAAATATTAATTTTGTTGTTAAAAGATTGAGACAACTATAAGATACGCGTTTTTTTTCTTCAAGATTTGTTCTTTATAAACGAGATTTTAATTATAGATTGTATTAAGTTATTAAGACGCTCAATAATTAAAAAAAGATTTATATTGTAATTTAATTGTAAAAACAATAATTTTATCTTTTTGTTTTCTTTATTATTAATCGATAATGTTTATCTTCTACGCTTAATTGTAGTACGTAAAGATTTAAAGATCTTAAAGTTCGTATTAATATTAAAATTGTTATTATTTTTTTATAAGACAAATTAATATATGTTTTTAAAAATTAAAGAGACAATAATGCGCTTATTTGTTATATTTGCGAAGTTTGCTTAAAAATTATAAATAGCAACAATTAAAATACTTAAATATATTAATAATACAACTTGTACAAGTTTATAATAACGTTTAAATAAAAATGCGTATTTCAAAAACGAGAAAAATAATATTTAAAAAAGAAAAATAACAAAGAAAAGCTTATAACGCATTGAAATATATTAACGATTAAAATTATTTTAAATTTGATCGAAATCTTGTTTAGATCTTAACAAGATAAAAAAGAATATAATATTTATTGTTTTAATTTATAGTATAACTCTTTCGTAACTTTTATGCGACTTGTTAAGAACAATTGTAGTTTTGTTAATTTATCAAAATTTTGTTTTGTTGCTTTGATAAAAATATTTCTTGCATTAAAGAATATAATCTTTTAAATTTTAAATTATTAAAAAATTAACTTTGTATTTTCTTTTTAATTTTTTTTTATATTTAAATTTTTATCTTTTGTTAAATTAGCTTTTTTGCGTCGATAAAATAGAAAAAAAACTAAAAATATTATAAATACAAAACAAACGTTGTACGCATTAAATATTTATTATTTTTGCTCAATTACAAACTTCGTATTTAATTAATATAAAAAAAGATTGTTAAATATATTACTTTGTTTAAAGACGCAAAAAAGATGTCGAACAAAATGCGCTTAATCTTTTAATATAAATAACAAATTAATTGATAATTTTGTTTTTTCTTTAAAGTTGTCGATTCTATTTTTCACAATATAAGATAGCAAAATTAAAAAATCTTCAATACAACTTATTTATAATAATATATTATTGTTCTTTTTATTTTTGAAACAAATTTCATCTTTATTTTTTAAAGATTTCGAGTTAAATCTTGTCGACAACGATATATTTGTCGAATAGTTATTTTAATTGCGAAATCAATTATCGATTTCTTATTTATTTAGATCAATAAAAAACAAAGCACAAATCGAATTATTATTAATTCGTCTTTTCGTAATTAATAAAGCGCTCTTTTATGATTTAATAATATTATTTTTACTCTTAATGTTATCTTTATCTTCGATTTTCTTATATAACAATATAAGTTTAACGTTATATTACGCAAAAAAATAAAACAAAAAGAGACGAACAATTAATTAATTGTTGTTTAATAGTTTAATAAATAAGATTTTAATTAAGTTGTTTAGTTAAGATTTCGATAGCAAAGACGCAATATTTGATAAAATCAAATAATGTAATTTTATTCTTATCAATCGCACTACACTTAAATTGCTCTTATTTGCTAAAAAAGATTAATTGTTTGTTATATTAAACAATAAAGCAATATTTAATAACAATAAAAGAGTTAATACTATGTTAAAATTAATCTCAAAACAATTATTGTATATTTTAATTAGTTTTTTCAAATTATTTTGTCGAAATATATATACGTCTACTTTTTTGTCGACTTCTTTCTAGATAAAAATGTTCTTTATTAAGTTTTTAAACAAACAAACAAATTGCAAACAACGCAAATTAAAAAATTAATTAATAAATGAAATCAAATATATTAAAGCACATCTTAAAAAAAAACGTAAATTCTAACAACTATGTATTATAAATTATAAATAAGTGTTTAATTTTATTTATTGTTTTCTTAAGTAGCAATTTTAATTAGATTTTATGCTTTCGAAGACTTTAATTATTAAAGCTCTTAGTTCTCTTGTTGCGTTTGTATTCTTTATATATTTTTTTTAACGTATATTTTGTTTGTATTTGCGCTTTGTTGTTAATATTGTAATGCAAAAAGCTTTTTTAAGTATAAATTTTATCGTAAATAATGCAATTCGCATACGTTTAAAAAGAAGATTCTTTATTTATTATTTTTTTGCAAGTTGTTAAATGAATTTTTTTTATTGTTATTATTGTCGTTTTTTGCGACAATAAAGCTACAAATCTTAAAGCTAACACAAATAACAAAAAAGCAAAAACTTGTTCAAATCAAATGTTTTAAATAATTAATCTAACGCTATTTTAGTAACAATTTGACCAAAATATTTTCTAGATTTAGCATAGATATTTTTTAGATTTAATCTAAATATTTTCTAGATTTAGCTTAAATGTTTTCTAAATTTAACTTAGATATTTTTTAGACTTAATTTAAATTAAGTGTTTTTAAAAATTATATTGTTGCTTTTTAAAATCTTTATTATTAGACAATAATAATATGTTAGTCTCTTTGTCAATATTAATAATAATTTGTTTAAATTGTATTCTAGTTTTGACTTTATTAGTTTTTGTATATTTATTGCAATTACAAAATAATTTAAGAGACTTAATACAAAGATTTAAAACTTTTTGCATTTGCTTATTTTATAAGTAGTACTAATTAGATGCTTTTGTCGCATTTTTATTTGTTTTTTATTATTACTCTTTTTGTGTTTCGCACAAAGTGCGAATTTGTTAATTAGATAAATCGCTTTTGTTTGTTAACAATTAGTTATAGTTTTGTGTTTTAATTTTGCAATAAAGTTTTTGCGAATGCGATCAATGTATTTCTTAAATTTGCGCGTTTTCTTAAAGTTATTAAAATTGCTTTAATATTTGACGTCGAAATTAATTGTAAGCATTATATACTTGTAGACACTATTAATATTCTTTTGTTATATTGTTAGTTATATATTTTAATTATTATACTTAATTTTTTTCTAGTTATAATCTTCGAACGATAGTAGAACAATAGTTTTTTTGCTAATATTAATAATAATTTATTTAATTTGTACTTTAATCTTGACTTTGTTAGTTTTTAAATATTTATTGCAATCGCAAAATAATCTAAATAACTTAATTCGAAAATTATCTATTATTTGCTTGCGATTATTTAATAAGCAATACTAATAAAATGCTTTTATTGCGTTCTTCTTTGTTTCTATTTTTTTCTTTTTAACAACAAAAAGAGCTTTTTTCTCGATACGTTGTTTGTTATAATAGTCGAATATAGATTAGAAATCGCACTTTAAGAACTTCTTAATATCTTCTCTTTTGCTATTTTTATTAACAATGTCGCTTGTTTCTTTAAGTATTTTTTGAAAATTTGTTAAAAAGTTCTTTTAAAAAATAGAGTTTTTAACGTTGTAAATAAAATTTAATATAACGTTAAAAAAGTTAATTACTTTCTTTATTTTAGAAATTATAGTTATTAATATTTCTTTATAGAGCATCTTAATATTATTTAATAAAGACTCGTAAAAAAGTAAAAAAATAACATTATTATATTTTAGAGTAGCTCAACTCTTTGTTTAATTATTTTTGATAAAATATTTTTATTAATAATACTCTTCTTTCTTATTGTTTTCTTTTTTAATTTTACTTAATTTCTTTATTTTTGACTTTGTCTTTTATTGCTTTATTAATTTAAATTAGCTTAAACTAAATGTAATTTAGCTTAACAATTACGTTATTAAGCTCTCTTTTGTATTTAATGCTATTTTGCTTACTTATTTGCAATTTGAATCTCGTTTTTCTTGAATTGTAAATTATAGATTATATTATATTGATTCTAATTAATAAAGTTGTTAACGTAGTACTTTGTGCATTTTTGATTCGTTAATATAAAATGTACATTGCGCGAATAATATATAACAAATTATAGAAACATTAAAAGTACAAATGTTTAAAAATTTTGTTTGTGTTCTTTAAATAATTTTTTATTTTATATATCTTGTGTATCTTATTAGTAGCTTCTTTATTAATTTAGCGTTTTAATTCGATAAACGCTTCTATATATCTTCGTAATTGTTTATTATATCTTAATCGCAAATAATTAAGCATTATAACAATAAATTGCAATTTTTTTATATATTTGTTATTTCTTATTGCTAATTCGTTGTTTTAATAGTTTTTGTTAAATTTTTTGTCTTGCACTTATATACAATCTTTTTGTCAATCTTTTCTTTCGCATTATTAAGAGATATATCGAATAAAATTAATTTACAATTAATTTAAATTAATATAATTTTTCTTGTTTAATTTTTAACAAATTAAGAATTTATAAATTTTAATAAAATAATTCTTGACTTAAGACGAGTCTTGTTCGCAAATATTTAAATTAATAATATCGTATAAAGATTCAACTACTTTTTTGAGTTTTTTTCGAATAAATATTGCTAAAGCGTCTATAAAATTCTAACAACTAAATTGACTATTTATAACAACATTCTTAATTTTTTGTTAATAATAATTGTTTTTGTTAAGATCGAACAATAGTGCATTGTTATTTAAATTAAGTGCTATTAATATAATTATTAGATTTTAACTAAATAAAATAATATCTTTTTTCGATTCTTATTTTGCAATAATTGTTGTTTTAATTTTTAAATACATAATAAAGTCTTTTATAATAACGAGATTGTAATGTCAAATATTGTATATTAATATTTGTCTTTTTTAGTTTTTTGTCTTGTTTGTTTTAAAATAAAATTGCTTTAATAGAAATTTATATATCGCTTTTTTATACAATATATTAAAATTTTAAGTATTATTATACAATTAAATAAAAGCTATTTAATGCGTTAGAACATAAAGCTTAAAAATATTAAAATATATCTTGTTCTTATTATTCTTGTTGTGTGTTATATTTTAAGATCAATATTTAACAAAAATCGTTTTTAAATTGTCAATTTAATATAGAGCATACTTTATATAACTTAATATATTTTTGTTATAAAATACGTATTAAGCAAATATAACAAAATCTATAATTGTTCGAATACAATGTATAATTGCATCTCGTTTTTCTATTAAAAGAGATATTATTGCAAAAATAAATTGTGCTATTATTGTCTTTTGTTTGACTTTACTTTATTGCTAAATCTTGTTAAAATACTTAAATTTTTTTAAATTAATAATTTTAAAAATTTGACAAAAGCGTTTGTTAAATTAAATCGATCTCTTTAATTTAACAATTGTTTTTTTTTTCTTTTTTTGTTTTGTTAATCTTTTGAAGTTAATATTAAAAATAATATTGTTAATTAAAGCAACACATTAATCGATTAATTATATAATTATATTCTTAAACAATTAATAAAGAATATTAAAATTTATTAAAGTATAAACGTTGCAATACTTATAATTTTATATTTAGTTTTTAATTAAGTAAATTATTATTGTTTTTTTGTCTTTTTATAGATTTAAATGTTATTTAATAAATTTAGTTTAAATATATTTAAAAATACGATATTTTTAATATTTTATAAAAATTTTACGCTTTCTTAAAGAAACTTTACAAATATTGCAATATTTGTTCTTCTTAATATTAATAATTAGAATTTGTTCTTCGTAGTTTATTATTATTTTTTTAATAATTAAATAATAATTTTTTGTAAAGTTATTAATATATCGAACATTTATATTAAACTCTTTAAGACTCTTGAATTCTATATTGAATTAACAACAAAATATAAAAATAATAGTTAACAAACATATGTTTAAAAATTTTCTTTATAACTTAATAATACACTTTTGTTTATAAATATTTTTTATGTTTCTTTTTAATCTTTACAATTAAAATTAATTCGATTAATATTAACTCTAATCAAATTTAACTTTATTTTGTTGTTTAATTTAGATTTTCGATAGTAATATAAATTAATTATAAGCTTTAATCTTTATAATAATGTGTTATTTGTATCTTGTTCGTAACTATAAAAATAGAAATAATAGTGATCTCTATTAACAACTAATTTTGCGTAATTTATTATTAATTTCTAATATATATCTCGATGTAAACGCGATTATTATTAATTGTTCTAACTTAAATAAGCGCGTAAATTAGATTATTTTCAAAAGATTTATATTTAAACAAAAAATGTATTACATCTTTTACATTTTAATAATACATAATATATTTAATAATAACAAAATCGTTAACTTTAATTGCGATTATTAAATTCTTATTTGTTTAATTGTTATTTTAAATTTTGTGCGAAATGCAATGTATTTGCGCTTGTTATTTTTTAACGTTTTAAAAATTATATTGTTTTCGAAAGTTTTTAAAATTCTTGTTTTTAAAAAAGATATTAACAATTTTCTTTATAAATTTGTAATTTATTAACTATTTCGCAAATTTATAGTTAATAGTATTTTAAAACAAATTATATATTGTTAAGCGAATTTTAAATAATATCTTTGTGTTTTTTTTAAATTGATAAAGATTGTAATTTTTTTAAATTATAATGTTATTAAGTTCTTTAACTTTTTTCTTTTTATAATATTTCTTTATTATTAATAAAAAGGCAATAGATTACAAAGCTATCAATAAATTTTTTTTTACAAAAATATTTAATGTCTTTAAAGTCTATTTTTAATTAATTATATTTTTTTGTTGCGAACTTAAAAAATAACGAATTACAATTTTTGTAATATGTGCATTCGAATAATAATATTAATCTTAATCTAGTTTAAACAATTATAAAGTTTCGTTATATATTATTTTACTTAATATATTTAATATATTAATTTTTGTTATTATTTGTTTAACTTTAAGAAGATTATTGTATATTTAATATAAATTCTTTTTATTAAATTTTTTTTTTTTTTTTTACTTTAAGTTTAGATTTTTTTCGACGCTTTTTTTTTAAGTCATTAAATATTGATCAAGATATTACGTTAGTTTATTGTTGTTTTTTGACTTAAAATTATACGCGATGCAAGTACGAAATATAATAATTTAAATTATTAGTGTTGTTAAGTTTGTCAACTATGCATAAAGTATTAACATAAAAAGTAAAAAAACAATTAAAAATAAATTGCGAATTATTGTATTTTTAACAACAAATTAAAAAAATAAATTGCGTTGCAAAGCTTAAGATTAAACGCTAAACTTAATAAAGAAAAAGTATTGCAAAAGAGATTCTATATGTTTATAATAAAATATTAATAAATATATAAAAACTAGTAATGCTAGATAAAGATACTTATATTATAAAAAAAATATTGATTGCTTCAACACTAATAGTACGTAATTTTCAATATAAGAGAAACATTAAATCTTAATTGTTTTTAAGTAATTATTTTTATTGATTCGCAATAAATGTTTTAGTTTTTCGATATAATAAAATTTCGAAAACTAGTTTGTTGTATATTATAGTCGATTAAAAAGTCTATTATTTAATAATTAACTTTTCTAATAATCTAAATTTTAAGTATTAAGAATAACTCTCTTTTAATATTAGAGTTAATTTGATATGCACTAGTAAGTAAGTCTAAGAGTATTATACTATTTATTGTATAAAATAGATAAATTTTTAAATTATAGACTTTAGATAAACTCTAAAGATTTATTAAAAAGTGTTATTTATATAGAAAAATTCGTTTAATTATTTATCTTTTTTACTAATTGATTTATATTTAGTGCAAGTAATAACGTAGAGAGCTACGCTTAAAGAAAAGATATATAGTATAGTTATAATTTTACATTTACAAACAAAATTGTTTAAATTTAATCGAAATCTAGTTAAAATTATGTTTGTAAACAATTTATTCTTTTTCTAATTAAAATAGAGTTAACGTATATCTTGCTTAGATTTGACATATATCTTGCCCAAATTTAATCGAGATCTAGTTAAGATTGCGCTTGTAAGCAATTTATTCTTTCTTTAATTAAAATAAATTTAACGTATATCTTGTTTAGATTTGACGTATATCTTGTCTAAATTTAATTAAAATCTAATCGAAATTACGTTTGTAAACAATTTATTCTTCTTCTAATTAAAATAGATTTAACGTATATCTTGCTTAAATTTGATCGAAATCTAATTAAGATTACGTTTGTAAACAATTTATTCTTTCTTTAATTAAAATAGATTTAACGTATATCTTGTTTAGATCTAGTCGAAATCTAATTAAGATTACGTTTGTAAACAATTTATTCTTTCTTTAATTAAAATAAATTTGACATATATCTTGTTTAAATCTAATCGAAATCTAATCGAAATTGCGTTTGTAAACAATTTATTCTTTTTTTAATTAAAATAAATTTAACGTATATTTTGCTTAGATTTAATGTACATTTTGCTTAAATCTAGTTAAGACTTAGTCGAGATTACGTTTATAAACAATTTATTCTTCTTTTAACTAAAATAGATTTAATATATATTTTGCTTAAATTTGATTAAAATCTAGTCGAGATTGCGTTTATAAACAATTTATTCTTTCTTTAATTAAAATAGATCTAACGTATATTTTGCTCAAATTTAGTCAAGACTTAATCGAGATTGCATCTATAAACAATTTATTCTTTCTTTAATTAAAATAGATTTAGCATACATTTTGCTTAAATTTGATCGAAATCTAATTAAGATAATATTTGTCTTAATATTAGTTTAAACAAAAAACATAAAATAGCATTGTTAACTTTTTTTTTATCGTAAATATTTACTAATAAAGAATTGCTTTACAAACTTAATATACTACGTAATTTTGCATAGAAGTTTAACTCGAAAAAATTAATAATTTGCGTAGATGTTAATAATATTAACAAATTAATTAATAGAGTTTAATTTACTTTGTAGATTAGTTTATTAAATTTAAGATTTTACTTAAATATATAAGCAAATTTTGTTTTTTTTCGACGTATTACATTGTTGTAAAACAATAATTTAATTTGTTTAAAAATAAAATGTTTGCGAAGAAATTAAACAAAGATAATTAATACTTGTTAGCTAATTAAAATATAAAAAAAGATACTTGTTATTAAAAGATATTAATTTAAAATAAAAAATACGAAGATTAGATTTAAAGAAACTATTTATTCTCTTAGTTATTAACGTTATTTCAAAAAAAATAGACTTAATTAAAGTTGACTTATCTTAATACTTAAATCTAGAAAATATATATTTGATTGCGTCGAATTTTAAATATGTTTTGATTAAAACAAGATAAATGCTAATTAATAAATTACCTCTTTATTATGTGTTCGATTTCGCTATATATGCAAACTTATTATATATTTTGTTTTGTTTATATTATTTTCGTCTTAACTCTTAAGTTAAAATCTTTTATTATAAGATAAGATAAGTTGTTGTATAGAAAAAGCATTTTGACAACGTTAATAATATCTTTAGTATTTGATTTTGTTAATTATTAAAAATTAAGCTTTAAATAAATATTGTTATTTTATTTAATATATTAGAAGCTTTGTAAATCGAGAAGCTTATTAAGTTTCGATTGCTTTTAATTGTTAATTGTTTAATTATAACATTCTTTATATTTAATTAAAAATAAAACAAGAGCAATTTGCTAATTAAGTTATTTAAGCTTAAGCAAATATCTTTTAATTATTGATTGTTTTTTTGTTTTTGTAATAGTTTATAAAAAAGTACTTAATTAAAGCTCTTAATTGCTTAATCGATTTTGTAGAGTTTACTTAATAGTTTTTTTGCGTTTTAGTAAATTGTTTGTTTCTAATAGCATTAAAGTAACAAAGAAAGTCTAAAAATAAATTTCGATCAAAGTATTAAATAATGCAATATAGTTCGAAGATTTTGTGTCAATTATAGTTCTAAATATAACAACAAGTTAAAAACGAAAATTCAAACAATTATATTTCGCTTTTTTAATAATTATTTATAATCTTTTGTTAATAATCTTTACAATATATAATTTATTAACAACAAATATTACGCAATATTAAGATGTTCTTTTATAATAAATTTGCGAACTTAATAGTAGTAATTATGTATCGCATTAAATACAAGTTTTAAACTTAACTCTTTTAGTTTTTTTAAATGCTTAACAATTTTGTTAACAAATTGTTAATGTAAATTGCTTTAGCTTTTAATTACTATATTTATAATTTGCGCTTTGTTATAAATTTATTTTTAATAAAGAATAAAAATTAATTTGTAAAGAGCAACAAGACATAAATATTAACAAATTTAATATTTAGATTTTTTAAATTAATACGAATTTTAATTGCGATAAATTATTTTTTAATATTAATTTTTAATACAAAAAAGACGATTATTTTATAATTTAATTTATTGTCAAAAAATGCAAATCTTAAACGAAAAAACAAATTATTTTTTAGAAATTTGCAATAAAGAATAATTGTTTTTTAATAATGTAGTTTTTAAACAATGTTGTCGAAATTTTAGTTATTATAATTATTTTTTTCGAATCTTTTTTTACTTTATTTATAATTATAATCGAAATAAGATTATAATAATTGCTTAAATTATATATAGTTTATTAGTACTTGTCTTTAAGTTATTTGTTTTTGTAAAAATATAATATCTTCTCTAAGTTTGTTTTTATTAACAATTAAATTGTTTTATTAATTGTTAATATTATTGTTTAGACAAACAATAATAATTATTAAATGCAATTGCTAATAAAAGAGTTTAAGTTTTAAATTAGACAAAAGTTATTTAACTTTTATTATTGTTATTTCGAAAATAATTAAATAGACGACGTCAATAATTCAAGTTCAAAACTTCTTAAAGAAATACTTTAAAAATTGATCAATTTGCTTAATTGTAATATTGAATTAAAAATTAATTTTAATATTAACAAAAAAAAGCAATCAATTAATTATTTTCTTTAATATATAATAGTATTAAATTAATTCGCATTTGTATCTTTAATGTTATTTTTTAATATTTTATTTTATATATGCGTTATTACGAATGTATATTATAATGCGATTTTTTGCACGTAATTAATCTCTTTGTCTTTTATAATATTTAATATAATGTTGATGTTAATTTTAAAATTTAAGTAATAATTCTTTTTATTGTTGTTAAACTTGTTCGAATATTTGTATAATATAAAGTTTTCAATATTTGCGTTTTAATTTTTTGCTTTTTGTTGCTTACTTTAAAAAATTTTCTTCGATAATTCGAAATTAAAATTAAACGTATTGCTATTTTTAAAATGTTTAAAGCTTAAAGAATATAATTAGTTATTAACAATTAAAATAGTAAAACTTTTGTTAAAAATTAATTGTTTTTCGATTTACTTAATAAAGAATTAAAAGAAGTATTACTTTTTGCAAAATTATTAAGAAGATTATTTTGCAAATCTCTTAAATTATAGCACAATTTTTTTTGTATATTAAAAATAAACAAATCTTTGTTTTTTAAATAGTTAGAACAAGATTGCAAAAAAATTTGTTTAATTGTTTTATTTTTTAGTTAAATAATAACAATCGAAAGCAAATACTTATTTATTAAAATTGTTTTGTGCGTATATGTTAATATTCGAGTTTTTTTATTTTTGATAAAGTTAATATTAAATAGCACTTCGTAGATTCTTTGCATCAAATATGCTTATTAGTTTTGCAATCGTAATATAATAAAATCGATACTATTTTTAGTTTGAAAGAAATTAACAATTTGTAAAATAATTGCTAAGAAACTTAAAAAGAAGATTTATAAACTTAAAAAATTTATTTAGGGAAACAATAAAAATTTGTTAAACGCAAGTTATAATTGTAAAATTAACAAAACTTATAGAAAGAAAATAAAATATAAAGTTCGAATAAGATAAAATTTGATACAATTTGTGCTAAGAATATTGAAGACAAGATTAACAATATTAAAGAAAAAAAAAATAAAAAGATTAATATTAATAAGTTTAAAAATTGAATTAATAACGTTAGCAATAAAAAGAATACAATAGAAGTTATAAAGATTGTAAAAATTTTGTAAAAATTAATATAATTATTTTACTTTTAAGCTATTAAGTAAGATCTTTTATTTATATAAATTTTGTCAATTGAGTTACTAATGTAAGCTAAAACGTTTACGCATAATCTTAAATTCTATATTAATTAATTCGCAATTTCGAGATGATTTCGAAAAAAAAATTAAAAAAAATTAGTTATATATATACAATCTTATTTAAGAGCAATTTAATTATAAAATAAATTTTTATGTTTTGCGACGTATAATTAATAATGTGTTACAAATTAATTAACAAAAGTTCGAAGCTTTTTTACAATATTTTTATAATTAGTATTGAAAGCGTCTTTGTCGTACTCTTTGCTTTAAATAATAGAATATTTGACGTAATTAAAGTTTGAGACAAGTAATAATAAAAATATATTATAATATAAATATAGCTTCGCAAAATACGTGCAAAAATATAAAGAAAAAAATTGAGAAAAAAGCACTTTATAGAATTGAATTAAAATAATCAAGAATTAATTATTAAAGCAATATAATAACTAACAACAATTAAAATCGTATTCGAATAATTTGTTAATTTGAAAAAAATTTAACGCAATTATATAGCAAAGATTTGTAACAAATTTGAGCAAAATCTTAATAAAAATATTTTATTAAACGAATTACAAAACTTCGTTATAGATCTTTTAATATAATTAATAAAATTTTATTGTTAAGTTTGAAAAACACGCGTTTCGTAGAAGTAGACAAATTTTTGTTCGAACATTTATTAAATAAAAATCTTATTATTATATATTATAATTGACGCATTTTTCTTATTAGATATTACATTGTTAGCATTACAAATATTGTTAAATTTACTTTTTTTTTTTTTAGATATTTGAAAGATTGTTATTGTAAAGCTTGTTTTCTTTTTGCGTTTTATATTAATTGCGTTCTTAATATTAATATTAATACAAATAACAATATAAAAGACTTCAAAAGAATTTTTTTAATAATAAGCTCTTTTAAGAATTTGCAATGCAAGCTTAAAATTTTGCGTCAATTTGCACAAGATAACAATTTAAACACGTTATATATTCGAGTTTATACTTATAATTTTAACAAATTCTATTAAAATATTTAATTTTTTTTTGTTTAATAATTTGTTAGTTTTGAAACTTTGTTACAATATAAAAAACAATTTAACTTTTATACGTTTTTTAGAGTTGTCGTAAAACATTATAGTTGTTTGCTAAAAAATAAAATATTTGCAAATAAATTAAGCGAAAATAATTAATACTTGTTAATTAATTAGAAGATAAAAGAATATACTTATTGTTAAAAAATAAAAATCGAAAATCGAAAATACGAAAATTAAGATTTAAAGAGATTATTTACTTTTTTAGTTATTAGTGTTATTTTAAGAAAAATAAACATAATTAAAGTCGATTTGTCTAAATGTTTAAATTTAGAAAATATATATTTGATTGCGATAAATTTCGAATATATTTTAACAAAAACTAAATATATATTATTTAAAAAACAACTCTTAATTATTTGTTTAATATTGTTATATATACAAACGTCTTAAACGCTTTAATTTATTTATTGTATCTTTGTTTTAAATTTTAACTTAAATTCTTTTATTACAAAATAAGATATATCGTTGCAAAAACAAAGCATTTTAACGACGTTAATAATGTCTTTGACGTCAAATTTTGTCGATTTGTTAAAATAGTTCTTTATGTAAATAGTGTTAATTTGCTTGCTTTTCTAATATTATTGCGAAAGTTTAAATTTGTTTAGTTTCGATTTCTTTTACTTGTTAATTATTTTGTTATAAATTTTTTCGTATTTTGTTAGAAAAAAAGCTTAAACAATTTGTTAATAAAGCTTTATTAACTTAAGTAGACGTTTTAGAAATTATTAACTATCTTTATGTTTTCGAATAAAATTATATAAAAGAACTTGATTAAATCTTTTAATTGCTTTATCTATTTTTGTTTTGTTTTTTAACATAAAATTAATTTAATAATTTTTTAGCGTTTTAATAAATTTTTAATTTTGCGAACGCTAAAATTATAAAAAATGTATTAAGAAAAAATTTATATTAAAGATAATATAATGTTAAGTAATGTTACTATGTTTAAAGATTTTGCGCTAATAATAATATTAAACATAGCAATAAATCAAAAACAAAATTTCGATCAATTAATTTTAATTTTTTCGATAAACTTTTACGAGTCTTTGTTAATATTTTTTATAATATGTAATTTGTTAACGACAAACATATCACAATACATTATATATATATATATTTTTTAACTTTTTTTTTTTTTAAATGTGTGTTTGATTGTTGTTAAGTTTCGAAGTTTAATACGTTAGATTTTTTATATATTAAATAACTAAATTTTTGTGTTAACTTTAAAAGAACGATCAAAATAATTTATATTGTATAAGATTGTTCTACTTTTAAGCAATACTATATTTAATAAACGCTTTACTATAAACTTTTTCTTTATAAACGACAAAAAATAATTTGTAAATAATAACGAAACATGCACATTAACAAATTAAATACTTAAATTATTTAAATTGACATAAGTTTTAATTGTATTAAATTATTTATTAATGTTTGTTATTAACACAAAAAAAATAATTGCTTTATTATTTGATTTATTGTTGAAAAAGTTTGATTTAAATTAATAGAAATATATAGCGAATTACTTTTTCGACATATAAAATAAAGAGTAAACACTTTTTAATAATGTTATCTTTAAAGCTCTAACTTTTTTGTCTATTTTTTGCGAATTTTTTGTTATTTTATTTATAGATGCAATCGAAATACGACTACAATAATTGTCTAAATTATCTATAACTTATTAATACTTATCTTTAAATAAGTTGTTTTCAAAAAAATATAATATTTTTTCTAAATTTATTTTATTATTAATTAAATTATTATATTAATTATTAACTTCGCTATTTATATAAATAATAATAATTACTAGATGCAATTGTGAATAAAAGAGATAAAACTTTAAATTAAAAAGAGATTATTTAAATTTTGCGATAGTTTGCTTAAAATTAACAATGCAAACAACGCATATAAATTAAGTTTAAAACTCTAAGTTAAAATGCTCGCAAAGCTAATTGTTTTAAGTAACTATTATACTTAATTAAAAATTAATTTATGTATTAACAAGAAAAAGCAATTAGTTTATTAAACATTTTAGTTTTTTTTGTCGATTTCGTTTGTAACAATTTCGTCTTTATTGTGCTTTTTATTATTATTAATAATTTTATTTTTCTTTTTCTTTTGTTGTATTCTAATATTATTTTTCTTTTTTTTTTATCTTTAATATTGTTGTTGTTTTTAAGATCGATTTTTAAAATTTAAATAATAATCTTTTTGTTATTTTTAGACTTGTTCGAAAATTAATATAATGCAAAGTTGTTAACATCTTCGTTTTGCTCTTTCGTTCTTTGTTGCTTTTTTCAAAAAAATTTCTTTATTAACTTGAAATCGAAACTAAACATGTTAGTTTTCTTAAAATATTTAAAGTTTAAAAAATATAATTAGTTACTAACAATTAAAATAATAAAGTTTTCGTTAAATACTAATTGTTTTTCGATTTACTTAATAAAGAATCAAAAAAAGTATTACTCTTTGCAAAATTATTAAAAAAAAAAAAATTTAATTTCTTTAAACGATAGCTTAACTTTTTTTGCGTATTAAAGAGAAACAAACATTTATTGTTTAAAAGATTTAATAAAAGTTGAAATGCATTTTAACTTAATTGTTTTGTCTTTTAATTAAATAATAATAATAAAGAGCAAACACTTATTTATTAAGATTGTTCTATATATATATATTGATTTTTAAGCTTTTTTGTTCTTTATTTAGCTAATATTAAACGACATTTTAAAAATTATTGTTATTAAATATATTTATTAATTTTATTATTGTTAAATAATATAGTTTATGTTGCTTTAAACTAGAAAGCACTTTATGTCTTAAAAGATATTTGTAAAGAGAAACAATAAAAAAATACTAAAATCGAAAAGAATTATATAAGATATCTTTGAAGATTTGCGAAGCGCAAACTATTATTGTAAAATTAGAAAAACTTATGCGAAAAAATATAACAAAGAATTGAAACATAACTAAATTAACAAAATCTTGTGTTAAAGATATCGCAAACACACTTAATAAAGTTAAAAAAAAAATTAAAAAATCGACGCTAATAAATTGAGTAACAAGATTAATAACGTTAATAATAAGAAAAGTGCGATAAAAATTATAGAAATTGTAATAACTTTACGAAGATTAATATAATTATCTTATTTTTAAGTTATAAAACAAAGTCTTTTATTTATACGAACTCTTCTATTAGAGCTACTAATGTAAATAAAAATATTTACGCACAATTTTAAATTTTAGTCTAGATAACTATTAAATACAATACAATTTCGAAAATAAACTTAAATAAAACTAGTTATACGTACACGATTTTGTGCAAAAGCAATTTAATTATAAGATAAATTTTTATATCTTGCGACATACAATTGATGTTGTGCTACAAAATTGTTCGCGCGATTTTAGAACTTTTTTACGATATATTTATTGCTAATATCAAAAGCGTCTTTGACATAGTTTTGATTTAACTAGATAAATATCTATTGTAGTTGAAGTTTAATATAGATAATAATAAAGATATATTATTATATAATTATACAATTTAGTACAATATACACAAAAAGTAAAAATAAAAAAATTTAATCAAAAATTACTACAAGAAATCAATACTTGTAAACTTACTTAATTGTATTTGCACGCATTCGAATTTAAATTAATATTAATTATTTTGCAACGTTACGTATATAATATAAGCGAGATTTTGTTCAAATTTAACATAGATGTTTTTTAAATAAATTGTAGATTTCTACTATATATTAGAGCTATATTGTGCGAAATTTTGCTCAAATTTGACACAAATGTTTTTTAGATAAATTGTAAATTTCTATTGTATACTAGAGCTATAATAGACAAGATTTAGCGCAAACCAATATACAAATTATTATTGTTCATCGAACGCATAAATATTTGTGCGTAACTTTATCGATTTTAAGTGTATGCCAAAAATTGCAATTACAAAGTATTATTATAAGCAAAGAAGCTATTAGTTAATTGAAGTATATTAATATGACTTTCTATTAACTTGAGGCTAGTAGAAAGCCCTTCTAGTAGAACGCGCATCTTAACTATGGCGAGTCGCCTTCTCGTTTTGCCAATGTACGTTTAGCTTTATTCTTAAATTATTGCTTCTTTAAGTAAGAGTTGCATTTGCAACAAATAGATTTATTATAATTAGAAATCTTGCAATAAGTACAAAACAATTGCTTAACAAGAACTTTATTAAAATTGCTAGTAATATATATTATGCTAATTATAGTAGTTGCGTCTAAGAAGTAAGCAATATTTTAACAAAATTCTTTATTAACAAAAATTAATATTAATTTATTAAAAATAATTGTTTTAATATTGTTTTTTGCAAAAATAATATAGATTTAAGCAAAAATACTAGACTAATTGTTGGGTCGAATTTCGATTCCAACTTTTGAAATCGACTCGACTTAACGATTTCAACATTAGGAATCGATTCAAATATCGATTTTTTTGGAATTGAATCGAATCGAATTAACTCGATTTTCGATTTCAACTTTTGGAATCGAATTAACGTCAAAAAATATTAAAAATTGATTTAAATCAACTAGTTTTAATATATTTTAAACTATTTTAGTTATTTATTATAATAACTACTAATATGCATTATATATATGCATTACTTTTGTCAAAATATTGCGTTTTTAAAAAATTACTATTTATATAATTCGATTTTCGATTTTAACATTAGGAATCGACCCGACTCGACAATTCTAACATTAGGAATCGAATCAACAATTCGATTCCAACTTTTGGAATCGATTCGACCCAATTCGAATCGAATACTTGACTCGAACTCGATAACCTAACCCGACGCGATCAATCTAAAAAATACTTTAAAATATATCGAAACAAATATTTAGATTTTAAAAATAAATATTAATAAAAAAGACAAAAGATAGAGTGCAATTAAAATTCTTAAGTTCGATATTAATAATATAGAATTTAAAAATATACTTATATATATTAATACAATTAAAGTAACAAAAAGTATTAAAAGCTCAAATAGATTTATTAAGAATATTAACTTCTTATAACTTGTAAAAGTTTGTTAATTTCTCTTAAATAATAATAACGCAATTTATATTTTTAACTATTTTATAAGTATTAGATTTGCAACAAAATTTAAACATTTTGCAACAACATTTTATTTTGTTCTTATAAATATTCTTAATAACAACAAAGACATTATTAAGAAAAGTATAATCTCTAAAAAAAGCTTTAAAGCTATTAATAACAAGATAAAATTATATATTGCGTTTAAATATAAATTAATCTTTATTATTATTTAGCTCGAAAATATTTATTTAATTAAAGATATCTTTTTTGCTTTTTGTTTTTTTAATAAAAGTAACAAATACTATATCTACGTTAATTAAAAAATAAAATAAAATATTAACTAATATAAATAAAATATAATTAATATTAAGAGTAAATAAAGATAGTAATCGAATTTGCAAGTTAAAAAGATTGTTAAAACTTAAAAAACTAGATACAAAATTAAAGATATTTTAATAATTTAATAGAATTCGATCTTAATTAAAGAATAATATTAATATTTTAACAACAAATAAGTAGGCTAATCGTTCGGGTCGGTTTTTCCCCAAAATCTATAACCCGACCCGAAAGTTATACCTAATTAGGCCAAGTTTTAACCTAATATAGTTAGTATTTTCATAATTTATGCAATTCGGTTCCAACTGTTGAAACCGAACGATTAGTCTACAAATAAGTTCTCTTTTTTATTTAGAACTTTACAAATAGCTTGTTAATTAAATTTCTTATTAACTTAACAATATAAAAAAGGATTTTTTTAGATAGTATAATTAATTCAAAGATTAAATAGAGATTTGTTAAAATAAAAATATAGAAGTTTGTTTAACTACTTTTAATAAATTTTGTAAATAACATTAATACAAAAGTTGAAATATTTTAAGAATAAAAATAAGAAGAATTTTAAGATAGATATATTAATATATATATTAGTTTTAATAACTAGCAAGCAACAATAAAAATAACAAATAATAAAAGTAATCAAAAAAATAACAAAAAAATAGCAAGAATTTTTAGTCTCTCTTTTTATAAATTATTTGTTTGCTAGAATAACAATAATATTAATTAAGCAATTAATAATCAATTATAAACAACATTTATTTTGCAATAAAATTAGCAATATATAAAGAACAAGTTGTTTGTATAAGATTTTAATTTGCAATAATTTAAATAAGAAAGAAGTCTTAATGTTATATAATTGTTAAGACTTAATCTCTTGTTAAATTTTTTAGTTAATTAACAATAATATTTATAAAAAATATATTAATTAATACAAGAAAAACAATATATGCAATAAGATTGCAATAGCAACTATTAATAATATAATATTTTTGAAATATATCTTGCGATAATTAATATAAATAATTCGAAATTGCGTTTGTATATTGCGTTCGAAAAATATTGTCTTAAAAAAATTAAAAAGCAACAACAATAAATTCTATAAATATTATAAAAACAATAAAGCTTTCTAGTAATTCTTAAAGTTGTAAATTATTTGTGCGCAATTATAAATAATTAAATATAAATAGTAAATTAATAAGAATTGTCTTGCAAAAAGCGAAAGCAATCTAGAGTCGTCGATAATAAGCAAGAATTTTGCGTTTGAACTTATAATCTATAAAAATAGAATATAGTTATAATACTTTGTATTGCTTGATAATCTATGTAGAAAAAAGATGTTAGAGCGACTATATGCGAGCATTGCCAAGACAAGAGCCGCGCTAGCCGCGTGCGCTAGTCTAACCAATCAGATCGTCGTATTTCGACAGAGAGAAGCAGCAATCAAAGAGCAACTTAGCCATGCCGCTCATCTTGTCTTCAACCTAGTGCTCGATAGCGGCATCCTCGTCGGGTTCCACGCCTTCGTCCTCGTTCTCATCCTCCCCATCACCGTCTCCATCTCCTCCGACACTAGCAGTCATACCTGCAGTCCATTTTTCCTCTTGCACGTCAGTCCATTCCGCAATTCTAGGCGCAATATCTGCGATCAGCTCTTCAACAGCGGCGTCGGAGTCTCCAAGGGCATCGTTATTAAGATCCCCGACAGTGTCAGCTTCCCCAAGTGCGGTGCTCTCAAGGTAATTTGCCAAGTCCTTGGGATCACCCCTAGGATTCTTGACATCTGGATTCGTCCAAGACTCGGGCAGCGTGGGGGGAGCAGATTCAGGCTCTTCGACATAGTCAGGCACTTGGGATTCGGCACCCTTTCCATTGAACTTCTCTGTACTAGCCTCATGAAGTAGCGTAGAACGGACGCGTCGGTATACCGGTGCCGTGCAATCTTCTGAGAGATGACCGACTTCGTTGCCGTTTCGGCAAGGTCGGGTTTTGGGTCCAGTGCAATCGTCCGCATTATGTCCCATGCCCTTACATATAGGACGAAGGGTTTTCGGACAGTCTTGGGCGCGATGACCTATCTCTTTGCACTTGTGACATGTGCCTTTGAACATCTTCGGCTTGTTGCAATCGCTGCCCTTAAGGCTATCGTTGCCGCAGTTGTGACACGCGTTGCCATGCTTGCGCTTCTCGAGTTTCTCCATGAACTCGACCGCTGAACTGATGTCGACGTAGCCCATAACCTCAATTCTGGGGTGGAACAGCAAATTCCAGCTGATACTCGCTACCACCGGGAATTAATGGAGCCGTGAAAGCGCAGAAACGTGTTTCTCTTTTTTTGAAGTCTAAGCTTACGGGTTGATATCGGGGACCGTGGTCTACTGGCTGGATTGCGTTCTGACTTGATAGACTTCAATCCGGATTGATAGCTACACATTCAGAATATCAAGCAGTCCAACAGCATCTTCTCAGAGGGAGACACGTACAAAGGATTACCGCGGATGGGAAAGTGTGGAAACGTAAAAGCGTAAAAGTGTTCTTCTGCTCCTTCCAAGTTTCAGCTTGGGAGCTTGTCTTGTAAAGTTTCCTGGCTGGACTTGATTGTAGCTTGACTGTCGTGAAGCTAAATAATAATGGTGTGGAAATACACCTGTTCCTCTATACATAACCAAGATCAACCGGTTGGAGAATAATAGTGGTCTATCAACATCATGTCAGAGAGCGATCGGACAATTCTGGCACCTAGAAATGCCACACATGGGAAAGTGTGGGAACGTAAAGCGTCGAAACGTCTTTCTCTTTCTTTTGAGTCCTAGGTTGCGAGCTTGTCCTGTACTTTTGTAGCGAAAACCTTGTGGATCTATTGTATCAATAAGATCAGACTTGTGCCTCTAGGTTTAGATCACACGCGAAAGGGCAGACAGGAGGCTGACAATGTCTTGTATGGTATGATGTAGTTGCGATTATGGTATCGAAGTTTGCCATCGTTGGGAAAGCGCAAAGGCGTGAAGGCGTGGAACCGTCTTTGTTCTTTCTATTTAATCCAAAATCCTAGCTGTATGATTATTAAGGCAGTGGCCCGTCTTTATTGCAAAGAGCATGAATGTGCTTTGCTACAGTAGAATAGGGGACATTTACGTAGCAAAATGTTTTCGTAGAGAAGCAGCAAATGGATCGATATTGACACTTGCTTGATCTAGCTGGGTCTTCGAGCCCACATATTATGGACTCTAGCAAGTGCTTCAATCAATGCAACTGTGCGTGCTACAGACTAAGATTTTGTGCAACAGCTTTTTCCTAGCACGAAGCCATCCGTGGTTGTTCCGTTAGTTTAGGCACTCTAAATCCCCGTCGTAAAACCTGCTCCATGATCAAGAAATTGCGGGATAGCTATCGAGCGATGCTAGGATAAGCGAGGAGGTAAATCCGATGCTTGGTTCAGTGACGCTCCTTTGTAGATTGGATCCAGTATTCTGGGTCTGAGGACGGTAGACCTTGAGAACGGTGCGAGGGAAGTAGGATCGGACCAGCCGTGCGGATGACTATGCAAGGATATCCTTTTTTGCTGCAATCCATACATGCACGATCCAGGTTATTGTCTATCCAGGTCGAGGAACCCTTATGAAGTCTTCTAGCAGCGCACGTAGTCTTCGCTTTGTTCCCCATTACCAGCCATGGAGACATGCCGGGCTTGACGTCATACGAATCGAGCTTCTGAATCCACCCCTTCACCTTTTCCTGTATCGCTTGAGGCAAAGTAGACTGGGGAATGAGCGTGAATTTGGTCTGATCCGCGGCATCTGGGACTAGGCCTTGGACCGTCGCTTTGGCATCCTCAGTATCATCACTAGACGTCAGGTCGATAGTATCGGTATCTGCAGGGTCGCTGGTTTTCATCCGTTTCTGAGACGAGGAAACGGCGGTAGACGAGGAGCGCTTGGACTTGACCGGGTTACTGCTTTGCGGTGGCGCAGGTGTCGCCGTCTGAAGTAATAAAAGCTGAACCATGCGGTCAATGCTAGTATTCTTCTCTTTTGTCTCCTTCTCGTAAGCGACCTGGTTGTCGACGAGCTCATTTTCGAGCTCTGCCACCCGCGCCTTGAGTCTAGCCATATCTCTCCGGGCCGACTTATCTTCATCCTTGATCTTTTGGATGCCGTCCATGAGTGTCGTATTATCGTTGATCACCCGGTCCAAGTGTTCGTCCCGAGTAGCGATATTACCCTCAAGCTCTTGCAATTGTGCACTCTTGGGGGTACCGACATTGAGGCTATGCTCCTTTGCTGCCGTTAGCTCTGCAGTGAGTGCGATGATTCGTTCCTTGGCTACACGTAGGTCTCCTTCTAGCACAGTGACTTTGTTCCCGTAGCTTTGAATGCCTGCGAGTTGTATATCGACATCCTGGTGGAGGGCTAAGGTGAGTGCGGAGATTCGCCGATTTGCGACATCGAAGTCCTGTTCTAGCCCAGTGGCTTTGTGCTGGGAGCTTCGCATGCTCGCAATTTGCGTACCGACGTCATGGCTATGCTCCTTTTCTGCCTTGAGTTCTGCGGTGGGTGCGGAGATTCGCCGGTCTGCGACGCCTAAGTCCTGTTCTAGCCTAGTGACTGACATCTCGGAGCTTCGCATGCTCGTAATTTGCGTACCGATATCGTGGCTATGCTCCTTTTCTGCCTTGAGGTTTGCGGTGAGTGCGGAGATTCGCCGGTCTGCAACGTCTAAGTTCTGTTCCAGCCTAGTGATTTTGTTATTAGAGCTTCGCATGCTCGTAATTCGCGTACCGATATCGTGGCTATGCTCCTTTTCTGGGTTGAGGTCTGCGGCGAGTGCGGAAATTCGCTGCTTTGCGTCTTCTAACTCCTGTTCTTGCCCAGTGACTGTCATCTCAAGCCTCGCATGTGTGCTTTGAGCGCTCTCAAGTTCCTCGCAGCGTTGATTGGCATTCGCTAAGTTCTGAGTGACTTGGCTGAGTTCGGCCTTCAATGCGCGTTTCGCTAGTTCATAAGATTTCCGCTGCTTCGCGTGCTTCATCTGAAGTTCCGAACATTGCTCGTTTGCATCTTCAAGATTCTGCTTGTAAATTTCAAAGCATTGCTGCCCTAATTCACGGTCTTTATGATTCTTGGCTTGGAGTTTGGAACATTGCTCTTGTGGAAGACGTGATGACGTACTAAAGTTGGTGCTCAGTCAGGAAAGCAAGTTGTGGGAGATCAGCCTCGCTTACGGAAGCCGAGACCCGGGGCCGGAGGCGTGATAAAAATCGTTACACAGACAGTGTCTCGTGCAACGCAAGTGGAACAGAAGAGCCGGAACAGATTCCAGCTCGAGGGGAAGGGGGAGGGTGGGGAGACGAGAGGGGGGAGAAAGCGCGATGGCCGTGAGGCCCGTTGGCAGGGCCGCGCTTTCCTTCTCGGTCTCTAAGGTAGACTTGTTCAGTGAAGTAATTTGAGATTGCCGCTTGATTGCTTACTGTCGTTATATGGGCATCATTGCATCCCGCAATGACTGCATGTTGGATCTGGGAAGGGTATAAATACCTCGACGAAGAGAAAAAAAGAAGAAAAGAAGAAGTGATCCTCAGTCGTCAGTCAGCTTAAGTAGGGCTCGTGCCTCACGTGATTGAGACCCCTGTTCGCTTAACCCGAAACGCTATCACGCTATCACACATGGTGAAGTCTAATGAGTTCTCTTGTCACTTCACAGCCATCATGTGGTGTGTTATACAGGACCCACATCTTCAGCCCATGCTATCATCCGGAGTGGATCTCTTTATCTCCGACAAGAAACATGTGCTGCTGCTGGTTTGTAAGGTACTCTACTTCATCCTAGGGATACGCATATCACACTCATATGTACTGCTGCAAACGCTACCTTGAAGAAACTAAGTATCGACCTCTGGTCGTAGTTGGTCAGTGTCTCATGCTTGTGCTGCTTTAAAACTCTGAACGCCATCATCAGTATTCGTTGTTGATATTCAAAACACGTGCATGCTCTTCTGCCATATGTGGTTCGTATCAGGAGTGTTGTGGATCTGGAAGCTTGTGGGAGCTGTATCTTAGATTAGTAGCTCCGCTTTTTGATAAGCGGAAATGACAGTATTATACGCTCAACACCGCACATGATCGTTGTCTGCTCGGGTTATTTGGCGTGTCGGACACGAACCCGCTGCATCTTCCACTCGCATGCCTGCTCCCTCAGCAACATTGCACTCCTTTTCTTCTTGTCCACCCTTCTTTCGAACATCCTGCTCTCTTTACACCCATTCTAGCAACCCCGAGTCGTGGCGGACAGTATCGGATCCCCTCAACCAAAAAGGCCGCTGTGGCCTCCTCAAAGCAGTACAATCACCACGATGTATCTGAACGTGAGCAAAGCCGCCACGGCACTAGCAGCTTCGAGCTCAGCTGTGACACATTGGAGTAATTCTTGACCTGAAGCTTTACAATCTCAGTAGCTGACCTCAGCAGGTGCTGGTTCAACAACCGATGCTACCCTTACCAAGCGTACTGAGGTGGCTCCTGGCATTGAGCTCCGTATTTTGCCATTAGGTGACTCGATCACGGATGGCTTCCAGAGGTTAGTCCACACCGTCCACGCGACTTCTAGTGCTCCTAAGCGTCCAAGGAGCTTCAAGGCACTCCTGAGAATCATCTGCTCCACGAACATCTCTCATACATGAGATGCCCAACGTGTGGATATGATGCTGACTGTCACATTGAATAGTTCTGATGGCAACGGTTACCGCATTGGTCTTCATGACAATCTAGCTGGAAGCAAGCTCTTATTTGTGGGAGATAGAACCGCCGGAAACATGGCAAATAATGAGAACGGAGGTACGTTCTTATATTGTTGATGTTGCTGGTGTCTAGGCTCCACTGTCATCTTCGGCATGTTGGGTGGGAATACATGGAGATCCTCTGGTTTGATGAAGGAAGCCATAGATGTAGACCCTACAGCTTGACTGATTGCCGCACGATGGATGATTGAGAGATGTATTACTTACTGTTGATCAATAGGCTATTCAGGTTTCACTATCAGCGAGATCGCCAGTGCAGCATCCCATGCCATCTCATCTGCCGGATCAAACATTATCCTCCTCCATGCCGGCACGAACGATATGCATGCTAATTCACCAGCGGCGTCCGAATCATACGACACAGCACCCGATCGTCTTGGATCTTTGATCGACCAATGCATACAAGGGAACCCTGATGCCGTGGTTATTGTGGCTCAGATCGTCAATTCAGGCGACTCAGCAACAGAAGCCCGGATCCAGACCTTCAACAACGCCATTCCTGGGGTCGTCGCACAACGGGCTAATGCTGGCCACCATGTTGTGGTTGTTGACATGAGGTCAGTGACAACGGCCTATCTCAAAGACGACCTCCATCCCAACGATGCCGGCTACAAGATGATGGCAGACCTATGGTTCGCCAGTATCCAAGCTGTTGGTGCCAAAGGCTGGATCAAGCCTCCGCTTGGCTTAGATCCCATCGGGGGAAGTACCGCCGCATGTTCCAGTGGTCAGAAACAGAGATGTTTGGGGAATCCGGTGTGGTACAATCCTTCAGCCAGCGGTATCATTGCCAGTGGGGTGGGACATGGAGGAGACGGGAAGTTCTCTGTCAACTGGCAACCCGTGGGAAGAGTAGGAAGCGGGATAGGACTCAACGGTACCAATGTCCGATTTGTGAGTCTACCTTTTATCCACCCTTGGCAATTCGATTTTTCACTAATTTCGACACCAAGGCCGACCTCAACGGTGACGGTCGTGCAGACTACCTGTGGTTGAATGAGACCAATGGAGCAGTCATAGCGTATCTCAACACCGGTAGTGGTAACAAAATGTCATGGGCACCTCTCAATGATGCAAAAGAGATTGCGTCAGGTGGTGGACCTGGTGCTGGAGTCCGCTTTGCGGACATCTCAGGATCAGGTAAGGCAGACTACCTTTTTGTGGAAGACTCTGGGGCGGTGCATCTGTATGCAAACGGTGGTCCGGACTCTAAGGGAGGCTGGCTCTGGCTTGGTCCTCGACAGATCGCCTCAGGGGTTCCCAACGCGAAGCAGGATAACGTTTTCTTCCCAGATCTGAACGGGGACGGTCGAGCAGATTATGTGGTCATAGGTCAAAAGGGCGAGGTCACATTATGGCTCAATATCGGAAGCTCTTTGTCCTATGATATAACCTGGGTTCCACTAGGCGAGGTCGCCTCAGGACTCAATACACCAAATGTCTCGCTAGTTGATATCTCAGGAGACGGCCGAGCCGACTATATGATCTGGGACCAACTCGGTGGGCTCACCGGATATCTGAACGCGCGGGGTTCAAAAGAAGTGCCGGTATGGCTCGATCAAGGAGCTGACAAGTCGATTGGCACGGGGGTGAGTGAATCTATGACCATATCTCGACGCCTTACCAATAAACTTCTACGTCCAAAACCACTATTGCCACGTATCGAACTTGCTGACTGGTAATAGGTTGGCGTCGATTGGACTCTTTGTCATCTTGCGGACTTCAATGCGGATGGTAAAGCTGATTATGCCGTTGTCGACATCAAAACTGGAGGCTTCGATCTGTATCTTAACAACGGCAAGGCGGACACCAGCGTTACCGGAGATGGCGTATACCTTATTGACATGGACAATGATGGATTAGACGACTACGTGAGTCATAGATTCGAATTCTTTCACCCGCAGTTGAGAGTATCAAGAGCTTTGCGGCATACCCACGCAACATCCACTCTGAGTCAAATTCGCATTGCCTCGATGCACTGACCCAAAGACGGAATGCTGACTCCAAGAATGTGCAGGTTTTCATGGATGAAGACGGCTCGATGATACTGTACACCAATGGAGGGCCGGGCAATAATGGATGGGTTTGGTTGCCACAAGGTCGCGTGGCAGATGGTACGGGTGCTACACGAGAGCAAATTCATCTGGCCTACATCTTTGGGCACGGTCGGGCCGACTATGTGAGTCTATGTTCCTGAGCGTCTTACTCCCATACAAGCGTATGACGAGCTTTAATCTGAGCCCACGAAGGCCCCGCTCGAAGAGCCTGCCGCCTGGCCATTTTCACCGATACCAAAACGGGATGCTGACTTCCGGAAACTTGTAGGTGGTAGTGGATGACACCACGGGAGCCATCACTGTATGGGAGAATGGTGGTCCGGCCAAGGGTCCTAATGGCGGCTGGCTGTGGTTTCCTCAAGGCCAGCAGGCGACAGGAGTGGGTAAGGGTAAAGGTGTACGCTTCGCAGATATCAGTACGTTCGAAACAGAGCTTGAGAGAATGTTGAACGGACCAGCTAACCTCGGATGTTTGCACAGATGGGGATGGGAAAGATGACTACATCTGGCTGGACGAGAGCGGAGCGGCAACGGTGTATCTGAACGAAGTGAGTAGCATCTCTGACTGACAAGAGACGCCAGCGTGCCGCAACGAATGTCGTTGTCTAGGGATGGCTGTCTAGCCGGCTCCCGCTCCGAGGTTCCGCCCTATGATCCCTAGCTAGCCTTGGCGCCGACTGAGACATCATTCTCATCTACAGAACGGAGTAGCTAAAAGTACTACAGATCGGACTCAACGGAGCGAAGTGGGTTCCATTGAACGACGGAAAGCCAGTAGCCTCGGGGTTCGTTTCCACGGAGCTCCCTACACCCTTTACCCATCATTTCACGTGCGCCCGTACATGCCTGGGAAGCACACGCTCCTGAAACGAGTCTCTGCTTGCGTCTCTATCTTCTAAACGAGCATCGCTGATTCCTGGATCTTTCATAGTGTTGGCGCTCTCCGGGAAGATGTTCGCTTTGTGAGTTTTCCAACGAGAAATCTCAGCCGATATATGACCTGTAGCTGATCGTGGTTTTCCAGGCCGATATCGACGGGTGAGCTACGATTGAGGATTCACATACGTAGTATCGGTCTAATATCTCTTTAGCGACGGCCGTGCGGATTATATCTGGGTTCATCCCCTGGACGGATCCATTGAAGCATGGCGCAACCTCGCTGTCGACACGCCCAGCTCAATCAATTGGGTTCCATATTCCGGTAGTATTGCCGCAGGCGTGGGTTTTGCGGGTGCAAACGTCAAATTTGCATTCCTCAATCACCCGCGCACGGGTCGTGCTGATGTAAGTGGCTCCTTTTTGATCTTCAAATCATTCAGCAGTACATCGTCTGTGTTCCGAGTGACTTGCGGGTTTTTGAACAGGCCAGAATGGCGGTATATTGGTACATCGTTCTGCTAGAATGACAGGACCCAGTTGCTTTTCGCTGACACCGATGGGTCGGTAATCTGCCACTTGATCGCTCGGGCGTGGCCCAACGTGACGGTTGGGTCGACTATTCAGTCATTGGCAGAAGGTCCAACCATTACTCCCCTCTTGTCTTTGGCGGCGATCCTCAACGGGGTGCTGTGATCTAATGACGCTTCACCTCTATTGGCCAAAGCTCATCGTTGGTCGATCATGCCATCGTCAACATAATTTGTCGAGCATTCGACAGTGCAGCATGGATGACCCAGACATCGTTGCTTGTTTTTCCCTCACTTCCAATTTTCCAGGCTCTAGATATACTGATATTGCTTTTCTTGATAGTATGTGGCGGTTGAGCCTGGAAACGGAGCTCTGCATGTGTGGCTATCCGACTGCAGTGACCTAGCTCCTGCCGACAGTTCTGGTACAGCTCATGGAGATTGTCAGAGCGGACACGGCGCAAGTATCGTTCCACCCAGTGGTGGCACAAGTCCTACCAAATCCGCCAATCCCTCTTCGCAGCCTGGCAACTCCCCAAGTTTTACCTTCACTGGTCCGAGCCCAACGAGTCCTGTCATTTTAACGAAAATTTCTGGAATCACTGTGCCTGGTTTTGTGACTATTGGAAATCCAACGATAGTACCTGGAGCAGTGCCAACTTCATCGGGTATTGCCTCGCTTCAGCCTCTTGCTTCTCAAGCAGCGCAACTCTACGCCAGCGCTGAATCTGCGATCGCTACATTAGCCAGCGCTACATCTCTGAGCAGCAGTGATGTCTCGTCAGCTGAACAGGCTTTAGCTAGGGTTTACTCAGTCCTTCAGGTCCTGCTTGCAGATGCACAAGGGATCGATCCTCAGTCAGTCGGTGGCTCGGATGCGCAGCAGCTACAGAATCTTAGAGCTCAATTACCGTCCCTTCTGTCTCAACTCGGTTCAGCGATCACACAACTTGGCCCAAGCACTCCTGGAACCCCAGATAGCACTGCTATCCACGATGTCGCCGGTCTGCTACGTCCCGAGGGCGCAATAGGACAAGCTCTGAGCTCAGATGTCCTGCCGATTGCTCTGCACTCGGCTCCCATCAATCCTGGTAGTGGTAGCGGAGGTGGCGGTGGAGGAAGTGGCGGTGGTGGTGGCGGCGGCGGAGGAACTGGTGGTAACAACGGCAATGGCGACGAGATCACGATTTCGGGCTTCACGACTATTCCCAGCAACACAGGTCTCGGTTCTCTACCCACCTCTGGACCCTCTGCCATCAGCGCGTTGAGACCCGCTGCATCCCAGCTCTCCTCTGCAATTGATGCTGCCGGCCAAGCAGCTTCGTCATTGGCTTCCGACTCGAATGCAAGCTCGGGTGCCACTTCAGGCCTGCTCAGTCTTCTGTCCGGCCTATTTCAAGGTCAGTCCCAAGAACTTCATCCTCACCAGCCTTCGTTAGTATTTACGGATGAGCTTGAGGGGTATGCTGACTTTTCGTAGATGCGTCAGCTCTGGGCTCCGGACTGGATGGCATCGAATTGAGCTCCTTCAGTGCCGGCGATGTCCCGCAAATCATCGAAGCGCAGAGTGGCGCGCGAAACCTTGCACAATTGGCCTTAGACATCACCAACGATGTTGCTTCAAATTTGATTGACATCAAGCGACGCCTTCAAGCCATTCAGAGGGCCCATACGTTACTGGTTCATGGCGGTAGTATTGTCGTGGTGGGCGCCTCGGTTACTGGCTTCATCCTCAACTTCCATGAGAGTGCCACCACAACCACAACACAGGCTTCCACCACTTCGAGCACTTCAAGCAGCACGGCGACACCCTCCGAGTGGCTACTGAATACTGTTCCTGGAACGTCTCTGGACGACTTCGAAGCGTTTGTTCAGAAATTACCGGATCGCGGAGCGGGGCGACGGATCACTTACCCTGAGTTGAACTATCAGAATTACATCGGTAAGATGACCTTAGGTCAGGCGAGGATTGTCAATACAAATCCTATCGTGGATCAAATATCCGCCAATGATCCCCTTGACGACGACCTACCACCTATCGGCGAACTTCGGAAACGTGGCCCAAACGTGCAGATAACGAGGCAACCCGGCGCTGAGCGTTATCTCAAGGTTCTGTCTTATCCTCGAGATCGAAACTGGGTTGATCTCCAAAACAATTTTGATGATCCCCTGAATGACTACACCTTCGAGGCTTCACAGGGAGCTGAGTCCTTTATCTACATTATCGACACTGGCTTTGACTTCAACCACCCGGTGAGTATTGGCACAGCGGGATCAAATTCTCGCCCTATGCAACATTCAGCGCTCCAAGTTTTTATCGTGATTACCTATACTGATTCGGCGTCACAGGAACTTCGTCATCTACAGGCGTTAAGACCTCAAGATCACTATGTTGCAAACCATGTCCGGGATGAAAATGGCAATATTGTAACATCATTTAGAGATAATTATGGACACGGCACTCCATGCTCCGGAGTAGCCGTTGGCGCGATCCTTGGAGTAGCAAAAGGTGCGTCTTGGATAGGTGTTAAATTCAGAGACTTGGCCCGCTCAGATCCCGAGGCACTCACCGACGCTTGGAGATGGGCGATAAGCGATGTAGTCGCCAAGGGGCGTCAAGGCAAAGCAATCATCAATCTAAGCTACTGTGAGTTCTCTAGCACGCTCTCGTTCAGACGGGAGGGCTCATGCATGTCTCTGTAGCTTTCAGCTACACACGATACATCAGTAGCAACGGTCATTTCAATTACGCACCTTACCGCCTCCCGGTACCAGCGCAGTCGGACTTCGTCCTGCCACTTCTTGCAGAAGCGTGGTATCATGATATTGTTACTGTGGTCTCTTGCTCGAATAGACCAGAGGAGACATTTGGCGATACATCCCCTCAACGATACGGCACCGCGGACAACGCACTCATTACCGTCATGCAAGTACTTGATAACGGCTTCCCAGTCTTTAAGCAATCGATTCCAGGGCCAGCAAGAGACGGTGCTGATTCTCACCTGGTTGGATCAAACACCATCTATGTAGACACTGAGAATATCCGGGTTGCCAGTGCTCATGATCCCAATATGCTTTACCGACGTAGCGGTGGGTCCTCGTACGGAGCGCCTCAGATCGCTGGACTGGCAGCCTATCTCTTAGGTGTTCCCTACCTTAACCCACCACTGCCGGGTACCGTAGCAATGGAGATGAAGAGACGGATCGTCCTACTAGCCCGTGTCGTTTCCCCTGTTGGGGCTGGCTCCATTGGTGCTGGTGGCGCTGTGGCGAACAACGGTGTCTTCGAGATCTTCTGCGCACCGACGGGACCACCAAAAAAACGCCGAACCGTGGACTATATCACCAAGCTTATTCATAGATCACACACAGTTGTCAGAAGCCTTTTCACTCGCTCGCATGTCGATGTCGTTGCGAGGCAGAACCAGGATCCGCAGCCCAACTTGAACCCGATCTATATCAGCGGCGCCTACGTTTCCAACGATCTCTCTTCACGTGTAGGCATCTTCGGCATCTGTCACCCCTTCAGCTTGTGATCCTGATCGCTGATATCACTCCTGCAGTTCCAATGCCCCGCGCCTACAGGGCCCCCAAACGGCTTCAGCATTAGTAGCTACATCCCCGAAGGGCCAAATGAACCAAGTTACTACGCCTTCAATGCAAACACCCTCGGCAAATGCGTCTCTTCGAGCTCTGGGCTGCAGATCACAGAGCAAGGTTGGCTCGACGGCCCTCCTGTGGTGAACGTTACCTTGAGCGATTCCTTTACCTTGACCCTGTACACGGACAATGGAGCCACGCCCGACCAGCTCTGTGGCACTGCCACCTCTATGAAGTTCACAAAGAAAGACGCCGCGCACTATGGTATGTGGGAGTGATCCATCCAACTACTACAGATACTGACGTGTAATTGTAGGCTTCACAGATAGCAACGGAGTCAGTGGCATCTGCACTGTCGATCCCAACGGACAGGCTCTAGCTGGCTACCAGTGTGACTTCGATGGCGGCCGATCGTATGCGCAGGAATTATTGCTGAGCTGCGAGAACCCCAATGATCCACGATACTGCGACCGCCTGTAATCGCGTGAGCGCGGCATGGTGTTGTCTTTTCTTCTCTTCTTGTGCGTCGTCCCGGCGTTCACCGATGACCCCAGGACCGCTTTCGCTTGCGATTTCCATAGATGTTCGAGCTCACGCTCATAATACTGAGGTGGAGGGATAGCCAGAGTTGTGGTCTCCATGCCATAAACCTAGATAGATGCATCTGCTTTTGCCCTCTCGTTCAACCAGCAAAACGTAGTACTGGAGGCATGCTGCTCTTTGAACCCATCGCACTGGGAAGTAGCCGACAGGAATGTACTATCTACGAGCACGGGCCAGATAGAGGTGTATCCCTTGTGGTTGTAGTGAAAACGGTGAAACAAAGACATGTTGACGGGTTGGCGATGGGCTTGACGATCGCTGTAGCTCCACTTGCTGAAAGGCAGATCGTCTATGCATCTGTCATGGTCAACCACAAATACTCGATATGAGGGGCTGGAGAAGGTGTTGGCTATGTATCGAACGAACACAATGGACCACTGGCCGGACGGGAAAGGCTCTAGCACCGCCATGCGTCATCTTTGATCCTATAGTATGCGCTGTCGCATCCAGCAGTGCTTGACACACGGTCTATCAACATCTCACATCGGAAGTCCGGATCTATATGCCTCTATGCATTTACGTCGTATCATCATCATCCTCACGCATCCCTCCCCAGCCTCTCCTCCGCATCCTCTTCTAGCTCATATGCCGGTCTATACCTCGCTCCACCACCCTCACCCTCAATCCTCAACACTGGATTCGGATGGGTATCGCCCACGCCCCCCAGACTCGTATACCCCCGATCATACAGCCCACAATACTCGACGCCCATCCACCTCAGAAACGCCCACACCTCCGCATACCGCCAGTCAATCACCGGATGCACGCGCATGAAACTCGGCCACCCGCGATCCGTCTCATCGAAGGCTGTCAGGTTCCCGCCATGTGGGTCGGTGCGCCGCGTGCCGACGAAGATGGCGCGGATGGAGGGGTTGTCGCCGAGGTAGTGCGTGAAGGCGAGGCGCATGGAGGGGTGGTGATAGTGTTGCAGGGAGAGATGGTAG
>JAABUS010000604.1_pt1 | contig 89352 bp, 15 predicted proteins | sample 5560161 | NCBI WGS metagenome assembly JAABUS01 (sample SAMN10711885, study PRJNA513376) | rock metagenome | isolation source: Antarctica rocks | place: Antarctica: Victoria Land, Trio Nunatak nord | collected 2016-01-04
CCTCCTCACGCATCTCCGCACGCTTCGCCCTCCGCCTCTCCTCCCCAACCCGCCACTCCCTCTGCATCCTCTGCATCTTCCTCTCCGTCTTCGTCTGCCTCCCCCCGCCCTGCATCTTCTTCCCCTTCGCCGTCAGCCCGCGCACCGGGAGCGCTGCATCTACTCTGGCTGAGAACGCAGACATGCTTTCGCCTGGGAGGATATGCGGCTTCGCTGTCTGCTGAGACTCTACATTCTGGGATTCAATGTCAGAAGTCGGCGGGGCTGAGCTCGGCGGATCGCGTTTCCGCTTCTTGTTCGGTGGGGTATGGCCGTCGTCGAGGCCGGAGCGCGGAGGGGGGCGGTAGGTCATGAGGCGGGTGAAGGCGCGGGGGGTGTCGTTTTCGGTGTAGGCCTTGCCATGAGCTGGGGTCTTGGTAGGGCGGGATGAGGCTGGTTTGGAGGGGTTGGTGGGTCTGGCGGATGTGGTGGGTTTGGAGGATCCGGTGGGTCTGGCGAATTCGGGGGCTTTCGAGGCGAGGGGCTTGGGTTTGATGACTTTTGAGGTGAAGGTTGGAAGGGGGCGGGCGAGGGATGTGGGGGGTAGATCGTAGGCGGTGGGGGAGGTGCTGCGGCGGCGGGTGTGTTTGTGGGGCATGGTGGGTGTGGGGAGGGGGCTGCTGGTGGTGGATGGGAAAGCTGGTATTGAAGGGGGAGGTTGAGGTGCTCGAGATGCGCCTGGGATCTGGGAAAGAAGCCCTAACGCTAACCCTAATCCGGCTGAATTTGACACTAAGGTAAGGTATGTGGGACCCATGCGTAGAGCAGTGCTTGGGTTCTCTCCTTTGTCACGTCTAGCTTTATCCTTCCTGTCCGCACCTCTTCCATATAGATAGACGGCGATCGCCCGCCAATCGATACTCACTGGGTGCTAATCCAATCGCCGTGCCCTGGAGAACAACGCATTGACGGATATACAATGGACTGAACGACCAATGATGGTCCATTGCCGAAGCGACAGAAGGTGGAAGGATATGAGTAATATAGCCTCGAGACCTTGGGAAAGCAATAAGAGAAGGTTACTGTAGATTGAGAAGCAAACTAGCATCTACTGGTGAGTGGTGCCAGCGTATGCGCCAGAGGATGTCCTTCATGGAGTCAAGACTTAGCAAAGCGGAGTCTTCCACGTTGCTCTTGTATGCCCCTGTCTTTTGTTCATCTGCCATGCTCCAAATGTGACGCGACTTGGAGAAGAGACGCCGTTAACAAGCAACATTCGCGACAGAGCTCGCCTCTGCGACACCTTTGCAGTTCGATTGTCCCACATAAATCATACGTCACATTATCTCAACTGAAATTCATCCTTCACTCGCTTCAATTCTCGTGGACTGTCTTCTTCCTCGTTCCGCTTCCTCCCGCTTCTCCTCTAAGGTGGATTTAAAGATGCTACGAAGTCACAGGCAGGGGTGTCGCTTGGTCCTCCGGCCGCGACGATAGCTCTTTGGCACCTGCGCCGGGGCCCTAACCAAAAGAAAGAAATGAGAGAGCTGATTAGCCGTCCGGGTAGTGCGCCCTCTTGTGAAGGGGACTGAAACGGTTGTGACGCTCCAAGCAGAAAACTATGCTCCAACGCAAATTCTTTTGATGTCGCTCTGCAGAGCTGCACCGTCATCTGTGATGAAGTCGGTCCAGACGCCCACGTTAGTGTTGGCTAGATTGGCCACCGCTCTGCAAGTGGCCTCAGGGGGAGATGGTGGCGGCGGCGGAGGGGGTTCGACGGAACTCGGAGAAGACGAAGGTTGAGGCTTGCCCATGGTGCTGGTAGGCGCAGAGGGTGGTCCTGTTCGTGACACTCCCCCGTCACTGTGCCAGCCGGGGAATTCTGAATCGAGGATGGCATTGGCATCGGATGTTGGGTCGCTGACACTTGTAGTAGGCCAGACCTCGTTGCCCCAATCGACGACTGGGGCAGTTGTAATCGTCATAGAATCAGTTGTGTCGGTGACGGAGCATCTGGATGTGGTCGAGCAGGTCGTACTGCAAGAACTTGGGGTTGCATTGCATTGGACCCCACATGATGAAGCCGTCTTAGTGGTGCAGTCGGAGCTTGATTGATCATTAATTTTATTGGGATTGCTAAGTGGGTTGGGGTTGATGGTGTCAGGTAAGTCAGATCCTCCACCTGGGCCGCAACCGATGAGACAAGGGTGAGAGCAGAATATCAGGCAGTGAGTTGCACAGCCGGTTTTGCACTGTGACAAAAGCGGTCCGTGTTTGAATGTGACAGATGGAAAGTGTGGGTCGGGCGCCGTCTGAATATATGGGGTACGGTGGCGGAGTGATTATTCTTGTCACATGTGTGGGTGACACTCCAGCTTGGCTTTCAGGGTTCGGATCATCGGTTGTAGTAAAGGGCGGTGGGAGAACGCTGCTGGTGACCTGGAAGGTAGGGGACGTAGAAATCTGGGTGCCAGTGAGTTCGACATTCCAAACTTCAATCACTGTCGTTGTTACTACACCGAAATTAGCGGAGGTCATCAGGCTCTGGATTCTGGTCTCACCAGGAGGGACTGTCAGCACTGTGCTCTCTAGTGTGCTCGTATAGCTCGTTGTTGTGGACACTGATCCTCCTTCAAGGGTTGTGACAGCTGTAGTCAACCAGGCGACGTCGAGTGTGGTCGTATATAGAGGGAATGAAATTGTCGACGTTGTAGATAACGTGTAGGGTGGAAGTGCGAACACGTAAGGAGGGATACACTAAACCACGGGATACTGCTGAGACCATATCGATGGGTCCACGAAGACAGTTCCGGAGCCTGGCTCAATTGGTGTAGACGTTGGGTTTGGGTTTGAGGTCGGTCCGGAGCCGGGGTTGGGTGTTGAGCCTGATCCCCCAGGGCCTGTTCCACCTCCTCCACCTCCTCCACCTCCACCTCCACCTCCACCTCCACCTCCACCACCGTTGGGGGATGCTTGACTCTTGCAGCCGTTCAGGTATGGACTGATTCCTCCAGAACCAGGGCTATATCATTTTTTGGTCAGCATTCCTTCTTAAGACTCCAGGATCGAGACATGACTGCATGTCTTTTAAGCAGCTGCTGGCCAGACATCCCTCCCAGCTTTTGGAACGCCCAAACGGCTTAGAAGGTGCTCGAGAACTACGACTTACACAACAGGAATGTATTCGGCACGACCGCTATGCGCGAGGGCCCCGAAATGTATACTAGGGCCAGAAAAGCGAACACCTAGAGCCACCTGACCTTGGGAAACCCAAAATGCCGGGTCTATTCCTACTTCGTTGATGTAGATATCCATTGCCCCATCCAGAGGATGTATATAGATGTAGTCTGCTCTTCCGTCTCCACTGACAAGTTCGAAGTCAGCATCTAAAACAGAGACAATGCAGGAACGATAGCTAAGAAGCTGTTCAACTTCACTAAGCTTGCAGGAATGGAAAGAATCATTGCATTTGGGTGTACTTGCTTGATGTCGGCGAACCGGATGTCACGACGGTAGCCACCTACTCCAGAGGCGATAGGCTGTCCACCATTGAGTGGCGCCCAATCTGCAGGGTTCCCACCAATGACGTTGATGTAAACTGTCGCAGCCCCTTCTTTGCTGAGCCAAATATAATCTGCCACCTGCTGCAATATTCGGAATCGGTAACCATGTAATCCTATTTGAGGTCGGGTCTCCGGTGTTTAGCCACAGATCGAGAGAGCCTTCAGCTCCTTTCACAAGGAGGTCTGACCGACCGTCCCCATCTATATCAGCGAATAATACGGTCATTTGATTCGCATTAGAGACGCCGCTCGCGATTTGCGTCGGTCCATTCCAGGTCCACGTGCCATCGGATTTCGGTCCGCCATTGAACCAAGCATCAATCGCGCCAGTGTCACTGTGAATGAAAAGGTAGTCCGCTTTGCCGTCGTTGTTCAGATCGGTAAGGATGACACCTGCGCCAGGACCACCACCCGTGGCGATTGGCTTGCCTCCGTTCAGGGGCAGCCAGTCTGAGGGGATTTCTCCAATTCGATTCAGGTAGGCGGTGAGTGCACCACTTTGGGGATCGATCCATAGATAATCGGCACGACCTAAATAAGTATGGATGTTGAGTCAGCAACTACTCTCACTCGACAAATGATGTATGAAACGCACTCTCGAAGCAGTAATAGAACAACCTTAACAGCTGAGACGATCGCAAGTGATCCGAGCACAGAGGTGAAACCCCACTCACCATCACCATCGAGATCCTGGAGTTGGACACCCGTTGCGTTCTGTCCAATGCCAGCTGCGACTTGTCCATGAGCCTCTTAATTTGGCACGAATTTGGCCGAACCACCATGTCCAACACCGGCGGCAATCTGTGCACCACCTTGCGCTTGATACTAGAACAAGCCACTCACGCATTCTTGTCTTCCAGCTCCTCCACCTGAGGGATCAGGACCAACAGGGGCGTCAATCCAGCCTCTAGATGCTGCTTCTTGAATGGCGGAAAACCAGATGTCGCCCATCTTGCTATACCCTTCGTCCGTAGGATGGAGTCTGTCTACCAGATCATTGTCTGTTATAGAACTAAAATCGACGGCTGCAATGTTTTGATGACCCTTGGCGATTCGTGCGTCGACTACGCTGGAAACTTGAGCGTTAAAAGTTCTGATACGCGCTTTCGTAGCAGGATTCGGGTTAGTGATGATTTGGGCTACGAGTACCGTAGCATCAGGAGAGGCGGCGATGACCTCATCAATCAAAGCGCCCAATCGATTTGCTGCAGTGTCATACGGATCGACAGGTGGGTCAGAATTCAAGTCGTTTGTCCCAGCGTGAATGAGCACTATATTAGGACGCTCGGGCAATGACAGCTTTGCAAATCCAGATATCGTGTTTATTGTGGCTGAGGGACTGATGGAGATCCGAAGTCAGCGTTCATGGAAGACGAAAGAAATCGAGTATTTCAACGGATTCGAAGCTAGCAGGAGGTTCTCTGCTGTGGAATATATTTCGTGGCTCGTTTTGACTTAAAAACAGATCGGTATCCTGTGGGTACTCACTGGCCTTCATTGAAATTGTCCGCCATATCACCGTTCCGGACCGATCCCACATATACCACCTTACTCCCCGATAGATCATTGAGAAGCTGCAATCGATAACCATTGTTATCGCTACTTTTAGTTCCATACGTAATTGAGTCGCCTAGGGGCTGGATACGCAATTCGATGCCTTGGGCCACTGGCGCGCACTTGGAGTTCAGAAAGTCTGCTTTCTGTTTGACTCTGTTCACGTCTTGAGTATGCCAAGACAATGACAAATCGGAAACTAAGGTAGTAAAGCGTTAGCCTTGAGTCTAGATGGTTATAAGGTTGCTGGTGAAATTGGTCTATCTGGATGTATGGATACTGTAGTTAACCTGAAGGGTCTGAGCTGCGGTGCAATTAACACGACGAAAGTCTTGTCTTAACAATATAGATTGTTGAATGTGCATGTAATCGCAAAGATTCCCGCCATGCTTGGACAGTGGAGAGCTCACCGAACGCTCCCCCAATGAATATCAGGCTCAGAACCAGAAGTGCTGCACAGCCAGCTCGGTAAGCCATAGCAATAAGTGTTTAGCAGGAGCAACGATAGCGTCAACGCAAGATGAAAGGTTGAAGTGTTGAATCACACTATATGCTTTGAAGACAGGAAACCTCGTTTTGGCATGGGGTGAATCAGAATTGTAGGAGCATCGCCACCTGTTCCTAAAGGAGCCTCCGAACTTGTCATAAGACCAGAAGACTGGACGACTTCGACAAGGTATATCGAAGCAATGCCGGGACAGAAGAAAACCCAAAAACATCCTGGACGTAGATAGAGGATCGTACTGCCCATCACGAGCGGCGTAGTGGAAGGGAATGACCGCCTCAAAGGTGCGGATATGGATATGCAGTGCGACGGGAGATTCAACGGAAATACTCGTAAGGGAAAGACGAACTCATCCTTGAGCTACCAGGAGCCAGGAGGATCGAAACCCTCGAAAATGGTCCCTCATTGGCTTGAAGAGGGTCTGTCGGATAAATAAGTTGAGGCTTGGATCGGAGTCAGGAGTTGCTGTAACGGAGCTACCAACTTGTTGGAGTATCAGAGATCCTTTCAACAATGGTGCTGCGGACATGAACAAGCAGAAAGCTTACCGAAGTGGTACTAGCCCACTCGCCGGGATAGCATTAGGTAACCACTAGAACCACACCACCCTACTCTGCTCCCACACCACCCCTACTTTGCTCTTACATTATTCTTTCTTACTAAGTTTAATCGGATAATTTTTCGACCTTGTAAACAAACAACATCAACAAGGTTATAGAAAAACAATAAGAAATATTAGACTGACCGTCGGGTCGGGTTTCGGTTCCAACTTTAGGAATCGACCCGACCCGACGATTCCAACCCTAGGAATCGACTCGAAACCCGAGTCGATTCCTATTAAAAGTGGATCCCCCACCCAGGGCCGACGAGCACCCCTAGGTGGGCCACACCTCAATTTCTAGATCACCTCAATTATCTAAAAAGCGACGATTTTCTAGTATCTAGTATAACTTCACATTATCACAATTAAATTTAATAAATATCGCGTCAAATTAAAGTCTTTATTGTAATTTATAAATTATGCATAGAAAGTTAATTAATTGGAGAAGAAACAATAGATATTTAGGTGGCGAAAAAGACAGTTCTTCAAGTTAAAAAAAATATCTTTTTGAGACGAAAATTATTACGAACTATCAAAGCAAGCAAATGCGCATTTAGACGATTGATTCTAAGCATTTATAAGGACCTTTAATTAACTAGAAATTAGCTTGAAAATGCACTCGCGAAATAGATATAGAAAACACGCATTTGTAGAATCTTGTTACGCTAGTACTTTCTACGAAGGTATTAAGGTAAGTTGTGCTATCGAAGAGATTTGTAGACGTCTTTAGACAATGCAAGCAATTACTTAATAACAAGAATTGCAACTTGTAGACAATTTCTATGTTTAATAAATCTTAGAAGAGATTCGATAAATCAAAGTAACAATAAGTAAAAATCTATAATAAGTTAAACACAATTTATAAAAGAATCGTATTCTATTTTCTATATATTAAGAAAATACTAGTTGTTTGTTTTGTTTGTTTGTCGAATATGTTAAGCATTATACTTAGATTGTTTGTTCGTCGAACATATTAAACATTATGCTTAGATTGCTTGCTTCTTAAGTATAACAAATATAATAGCAAATTTGCTTAAAGATATAGAACTTAAATTACTAATACAACTTTAATAAGTTCGTAATACTATTTTTTTTTTCCCAAGTTTTTGTTTCGAAATTCAATGTCTTTTTATTATGTCTTTAAGAAAAATTAATAATAAAAATTTCTTCTTTCGAAAGAATTTTTTTTTGACGTTTTAAATTTAATATTTTTAGCGATGCGTTTGTATTATAATTGTACAATATTTAGTAAAATCTATTGTGTAAATAATAATTCTAAAAAGTGTGTAAAATGTGTGCAATTTAATTGTAATTACATTTTGACAATTTTCTCTATATTAATTAAATAAATTTATAAAAAACAAATGCGCTTAAAGAAAGAAATGCGCAATACACGTACAAAGCTAAGTTAACTAAAAAAACAACTAGATTTTTTAGAGAATAAAGAGAAAAAAATAATTATAACGAAATAAAAGAACATTAATAATCTAAAAATAAATAAAGCATATTTCGTTAAATTTGTTACAAAGATTCTCAAATTATTATTTGATATATTGTTTGAACAATTTTAATTTCTAATTAATTAGAATTGAAATGCTATTTTTATATCTTGTTTTAATAAAATTTCTTTAAAAGATTTCGATAACAATTAAGATTTTTTTTTAGTTTTTATATATTTTATAAAATAAAGTATTCTTTTTATTTAATAAAATATTTTTAATTTTTTTGTTATAAAATTTTTTCGATCTCGATTTTTTTTTTTTTTGCAAATAAAAATAAAATGTGTTCTATAAAAACGTAATTAAGTTTATTAACTTCAATAATAAAATATAAAATACTAAAAATATTTTAACGTTCTTAAATAAATTAAGTTTGTAATTAATTAATTTTTTAGTTTTTTTAACAAAAAACGATTTAACTTTAATATAATTTAATTTCTTACTTAATTTTTTTGTCTTAAATTTTTTTATAAAAAGATATATTTTATTTTTTTCTTTTAGTTAAGATATTGTTTTTTGTTTTTTGTTTTAATATTTAGTTAATTTTTTTTGTATTTTTAAAATATTATTATATATTCTTTTTAGTGTTGTTATTCTTTCAATAATTAATTGCGCAAACAAATGTATACGCTCTTTATTAAAGATATTAAATTTTTTGTTATAATTAACAAAGAATAAAGTTATTTTAATAATATTCGAAATCTTTACATTAAATGTTAATTGTATTATAGATAAAAGTAATATTTAATTGTTATAAATATTGTTAATATAATATCTTAAATATTGTTTAAGACTTTAATTTGTTCTTTTTGTCTAATTATTTATAATTAAGTAATAAATAATAGATATTTAAAACTTTGTATCTAATATTAAGAAAAACGTCTTTTAATAGTTAAATATAAAGAGTTTGTCTCTATTACTAATTAATTCTTTAAATATATTATAATATTATATAAATCGATTCAATATAATGTATTTTAATTGTTCTATAATAAACTTCTTTTTATATATAATAATATATAAATACTTAATAAGCTTATTAATTATTATTAGTATTAAATTATATTTGTCTTCAATTGCTAAATTTGTCGATTTCGACAACTTAATAATAAAGTTTATTGTAACTTTATTTTATAACAATTTAAATAATTTTTAATATTAAATTTTGTTATAGTTTGTATATATATTATATTTATTTTGCTAACAATTAAGATATTGTTCAATATATATTTCGACAATTTGTTTTATTTGTAAAAACTAACAATATTAATATAAAAGCTAAAAAGTTTTTATTACTTTTAAATGCTTTTATAATAATTTGTTATAATACTTTTTTATATATTTGTCGATTTTGTTAATAAATATCTAGAGTTTTTCTTTTTTTATTAAATTTTTTTTTGTATTATTTTAAAGTATTTATAATATAATATTTAGTTTGTATTTGTTTATTAATAATAATTTGTTTTTGTTAACTTTAAGTATATTGTAATTAAACAATTCTTTTGTTTTTATATAATTGTTTTTTTTGTTAAATACGTTTGCTTTATTATTATCTTTATTTAAAATATATTGTATCTTAAATTTGTACTATTTAAGTTTTTTTAATTATTATATTTGCTTTTTATTTAATTGTTTCGTAGTAATAAAATGCACAAAATTTTTGTAATTTATAAGAATTGTAAATTTTAATAATTTTTTTATATATATTTTTTATAACTTTAAGAAGATTACTATAACGAGTAGTTTCTTATTGTAAACATTATAGTTTTGTTCAATTAACAATTTTTTTTTTAAAAATATATTATCGAATATTATATATTTTTATATTTTTAATTAAAGTATATATTAATAGCTAAATTTAATATGTTAATTTTAATTTTATTTAATAATTGCAAATTATATATTTTTAATACTAGTTTCTTTAAACATTTTAATTTAAAATTTTAAAATAATTTCTTTTTTGCAAGTTTTTATATTTACGATGTATTTTTTTTTGTAAAATTTGTTAATAATATTGTATTTATTAAGTAGTTTTTAATAAATTTTTTGTTATAATTTATAAAATTTAGAAAGAATTATACTTTTTTAACGTTTATTAATAATTTTTATTTTTTAATTGCTTATAATTTTTTAAGATTTATACGTACTTTATATTGTTTAACAACAAATTTAAGAAAATTAATTTTCTTTTAATAAAATTTGTATTTCTTTAATTTAAGATATAATTTTTTTATGTTTAAACATTTTAATACTTTAAAAATATAATTAATATATTTTTTTAAAATCTTTGAATAAATTATAATATTGTTCAAATATATTATAACAAATTGATTTAAATATTGTTATAATATATTATTAATTATTTCTTAATATATTGTTAAGATATTTGTAAATTCGAACAATATTATTGTGTATTTATATAGTTTATATCGTGTGCGAAAAACTAATTTTTACTTTTCTTTTGTTTTTATTTTAATTTAGTTGTATACTTTTTATAAATTTAATTTAATAAAATACTTCGCTTTAAATAATTAATTCTAAAGTTTATTAATATTAAATAATAAATATTAATTCTTAATTGTAATATTATTTAGCTTTTAATAATTAATATATAAATAAAGAGTTTTATTCTTTTTTAATATAAAAAGAATTAAATATCTTATTTATAATTAGAATTTTTTAATAATTTTTTTTTTGTTTTTTGCTAGATATTTGCGAAGTATTTCGAATTTTTTTTTGAATAAAGTATATATAAGTTTAAACGTAAGCTATTTGCTTAATTTAAATTTAATTTCGTAATCTTACAATTAATATTTAAAAAAAGTCTTTGTTTTTTTTTTTAAAATAAATACTCTTAATTGTTGTATATTCGTAGTATGTATTTTAACAACTTTTTTGTTATACTAAATAATTTAAGACTTTTAAAAGATTTGTAATTTTTTTTACTTATTTTAACTTTGTAACTTAATTAATTTTTATTAATATCTATTAAGTCGAACTTTATTAAACTATTTTTTTGCGAAAATGCAAGCTTGCTATTTGCGATCAATTTTTAATTTAATTTTTTATCTATTATTAAACGTTATTGATGCGTAAATTAAATATAAATTACGTAATTATATTGTGCAAATTTAAGTATTTGTGTATTTTAATTAACTTCTAAATTGTGTTATTTTAATTAAAGTATTCTTAAAACAATATTATAAATAACTATTTTTACTATATTAAAAATTAGTTTCTCGTAATATTGTTAAATAACTATTGATAATAATTTTGTTTTTTTGTCTACTTTTTTATTCTTGTTAAGTAATAAGTTTTTATCTACAATTATTAAATTGTATGCGTTAGACTTTTTTTTAAATAAAATACTCTTCTCTTTTAATAAAAGCTCTAGTTATAAAATTATTTATCGCACTAAAATCGATTATTGTAATAAATTGTTATTTATTGATTTTAATTAATGTAATAAAACATCGTGCGTATACTATTAAGTTTAGTTGCTATTATTAAGCTAATATATTGCATTTCTCTAATATGTTTTTTATTAAAAAAATTGAACTTTTCTCTATATTGTTGCTAAGATTTTCGCTTCAAATACTTGTTTGCGTTAAGTTTTCTTTTTATGCTAAATTAATAATTTTGACTTTTTAAAGAATCAATTAATTTCTTCTTTGTCTTTTAGATAAATTTAATATAAATTGTTATAACATTTTGTTTAACTAAGTATTGCATATTTCTTTGCTTTTTTTATTTTTTTTCGAAATAAACTTACATTGCTTAGTTGTTGTTCGATTTTATTAATTCTTTTTTTTGATAATAACGTTATTTTCTAGCGCTTTTTTGCATTTATTTACGATTTAATTTTTTTTTTTTTCGATAAACTAGTTAAAGTCTTAAGATGTTTCGTAATATTGTTTAAATATTTGTGAAAATTCTTTTAGTTATATTTGTTGTCTAAGTTTATTACTAAATAAAAATATAATATTTTTAATTGTTTCGCTCTTATAGTTTTATTAAGTATTTAATTAACTTCTTGCGTAAATGCAAATATCTTATTTAATAATATTTTATTTAAAACTTTCTATAATTAATTTAGATTCTCTATTAGATAGTAGTTGTTGTTTAATTTAATTTTGGAAATATTCGTCTCTATATTAATTTGCTTCTTAATATTGTTTTAACTATTAAGTATCTCTCTTAATATAATATTGATTTGTCGACGATTTATTAAATTTTGTAATTAATAATCTTTTACAAAGTAACTTAATTTGTTACATAAATAATACGTTTTTTAAAATTTGTTACTTTGCTTTTCTTTAAAACTTTTCTCTTTATATTGTTAAATAAAATCTAGTTTTATAAATACAAGTTTACAATAATTAAAATTACTATACTTTTAGTTAAAACAAATTTTTTTTTACTAATATTTAATTGTTAATTTAAAGAAGATTTTTGTTTTTTTTTAAAATTAATTGTATCTTTTTTTTATAGCTTTTTTATACAATTTGTTGTTAAAATCGATAATTACTTCGATAAAATTAAATATATTATTAAGAGTTTTTTTATTACGGATAATTTTGTTCTTTAAATTGTTTTTAAAATCTTGTCGAAATATTGTTATAAATACAACATTGTTTTACTTAATTAAGTTAATATATTTTTAAAATTTAGCAATATAATTTGTTGCAAAGATTTGTTAAATTAAATACTAAATTACTTTTTTTGCAATTTGTTTTTTATTAAATATTTTAAAGATTCTTTGAAGTTCTTTTTTAAAATTATTGAAGTTTGTAAATATTGCACAAAAATTTTTGCTATTGTTTTTTAAATATTTTCGTAAATCTAATTTAAGTTAATATTAAGTTCTTTCTTTAAAAAATATTAATACAAAAATTGTCTTTTAATTTGCTAAAACAAAATCAAAAATAAAATAAATATTTATTTGTATAAGTTAGTTCTTTAAATTAATACAATCTTTATAATAAATATTAAGTTTGTTAATTTTAATTTTGTTGTTTTTTATAATTAATAATTAATATAATGTTAATAAACTAATATTTAAGATAAAGACGCATTAATTTAATATAAATATTCTTAAAATATTTAAAGTGTTATGCTAGTATTTTTTACGAAAATATTAAGATAAATTATGTTATTAAAAAGATTTATAAACATCTTTAAATAATATAAGCAATTACTTAATAACAAAAATTGCAACTTATAAACAATTTCTATATTTAATAAATTTTAAAAGAGATTCGATAAATTAAAGTAACAATAAATAAAAATTTATAATAAGTTAAATACAATTTATAAGAAAGTTGTGTTTTATTTTTTATATACTAAGAAAATACTAATTGCTTGTCTTGTTTATTCGTCGAACATATTAAATATTATATTTAGATTGTTTGTTTATTAAGCATGTTAAGCATTATACTTAGATTGCTTGTTTCTTAAGTATAGCGAACATAATAGTAGGTTTGTCCAAAAGCGTAGAACCTAAATTATTGATATAGCTTTAGTAAGCTCGTAACAAATCTTCTTAATTTGTTTAAACTAATAAATCGCAATTCTAAGTATAATTCTAAGATATTTTTTGCAAGCAATATCTAATTGCAAGTTAATAACTAAATTCGTCTCTTATTGTCTTGTCTCTCAACAAGTGTTACTTGCATTATTAAGCTATCTAGATTATTAACTTTTAGATAATTTTTCTATTTATTGCCACAATATTATCAAATTAATCTCGATTCATATTATTAGAGGATCAAATAAAAGTTAGAATTGTGCTCTATAAATTATATATCAAAAGTTAATAAATTAGATAAGAAATAATAATATTCTTGATAACAAAAGATGTTAGAGACTAGGCTCGAAACCTCTATCAAAGAGATATCTAGATTAGTAACTAGATAGAACTTAGATCTATACTAGATTTAATATATAGAACAAAAGACAAAAGAAAAAAGAAAGAAATAAGACAACGTTAACTATATAAGATTGTAGACTTTATATCTAGCAAGAATTAACTTAAATTTAATCTAGTTTAGTCTAAATTTAATTAAGATTAAACTTAAAAAATTAAGCGAAATTAAAACAAAGAGTTGTTTAATCGACAAACGTAATTGACGAACTACTAATTTAATATTATAACAATAGTTTTTTTCTACAAAATAGAGCTTCTACGAAGCGATCAAAACAATATAGCGAACTATCGAAGAATTGAAGAATCGAAAATCGAAAAGATTTCGAGAAGCAAAATAAAACAAAACAAGATAACTAGATTTATTGAATTAAATAAAGACGAAACAAAGCAAGAGCAAAACAAGATATTTGAATTTATTAAATTAAGTTAAAACAAGAAACGACGAAGATAAGACAAGATATCTAAGTTCAATAAACTAGACAAGATAAAAAAAAAAAATTTGTTATTTAGACAAGATTTGGGCGAAATTGAACGAGTTTAAATTAATTGAGTCAAAACTAAGCGCGTTTAAAGTAACAAAATACTATTAAAACAAAACAAGAAAATTTTTGTTATTTAGATAAGATTTGAGCGAAATTTGATATTTAAATTTATTGAATTAAGTAAAATAAAGCGAGAAAATCTTTGTTATTTGAGCAAGATCTAGGCGAGATTAGATTATTTTAATCGAAACTAGATACGTTTGAAGTAACAAAACACTATTAAGACGAGAAAAGAAGATCTTTGTTATCTAGACAAAATTTAAGCGAAACTTAATATTTAGATTTAACACATCAAATAAAATAAAGCGAAAAGATCTTTGTTATCTAGACAAGATCTAGGCGAAACTTGATACCTAGATTTATTAAATCAAGTAAGATAAAGCGAGAAAATCTTTGTTATTTGGGCAAGATCTAGACAAGATTAGACTATTTTAGTTAAGATTAGACGCGTTTAAAGTAACGAAACACTATTAAGACGAAATAAGAAGATCTTTGTTATTTGAGTAAAATTTAAGCAAGATTTGAGCGAAATTAAACTAATTTAGTTAAGACTAAGCGCGTTTGAAATAACAAAACACTATCGAAACAAAATAGAAAGATCTCTATTATCTAAGCAAGATCTAGACAAGATTTGAACAAAATTAAAAATATTATTTATTTTTCTTGACATTAATAGTTAGAAATAACACAAAGTATTATATGTAATTTCTTAATAATAAGATTAACTAAATAATATTTATTAAGAGTTTGTTAACAATTATTCAAAAGATTAAAAGATTTTTAGATAAAGAAATAATCTTCTTAGTTAACGTAGTACTTAAGCAAGATAAAATTAAAATGTCTATTACGTTTAAAGTTTAAAATGCTATTAACATATTAAGATCTTTTGTTATTTTTGACAACAATAGATTTACAAGATTTCTAGCGCTATTTAAAAAGAGAATTAATAATAGTGTAACTAACAAAAGTAGCATAAAAGACGAAATAAACTTTTATAAATATAAGAAGTTCGAACTTAATAACTAGAGAATTTCTTTTAAAAATATGCTTTATCTTAAAGAGATTAATATAACAATTGTTTAATTTAATTGTAAAATAAACAATATTAAAATTTTTAACATTAAATTAAATTTTGTTATTTGCGAAGTATCTAGAACAAAAACAACAAAAACAATTAATATTGAACTTATAAATAATTTAAGCAACAAATATTTTATTGCGTAGATACTAAGTAAATTTCTTTATCTTCTAAGTAAAACTTTTAACATTAATTAACTAAATTCGAATCTAAGTTGTAAAATTAAAAGACAAAAGTTTTAAAAATTTAAAATTTAAACATAATTTCTAATTCGAATTAATTAAGAAAAGCAAAACGAGAGTTGTAAACAAAGAGACGTTATTAATAACAAACTTAACGTTTAAAAGTTATTTAATTCAATTATCTTGTATATAGTTAACGTAGACGCAAAGATAATGTTTTATAATAACATTAATTTGTTTAATTTAATTGTTAATTTTGAAATAATACGCAATAAATAACTTGACGTCAATTTTTAGTATTTGACAAAGATGTTCTCAAACATTAGAGATAAATTGTGTGCCTCAATTAAACACAAAGAACTCGAATAATTTGTAGTTTTTTTAGACGTAAACGTAGAAGCAATTGACGATTTCTTCTACTTTTATAGAAGTAATAAGAACTAGATATCTTATCTTAGTAAAACAATTAACAAAAACAAAAACGTATCTATACATAATATTTATAAAGATATTAGACGATAAAGAATCTACGTAGTTTATAAAGATATTACGTTAATAACAATTAAAAACAAAAAAAGAACACAATTATTTTTGCGTCTTTTGTCTAAAAGATTTGAAACAAATATACGTATAACAATTTTGTACAAAGCGCTAAATATATTTATAGATGTTAAATTATTAATACGTTCGATTAATTAATTTGTAATATTTTGTTCTTTTTAAATAGTTATTAACAATACTATTGTAAACAAATTAAATTACGCGAAGACAAAGACAATTTAAGTTAGAAACATACTTTTTTTTTTAAAAGTACAAAAAATTAAAGCGTTCTTTATAATCGACTAAAGAAATTTTATTATAATAATATACTTTATTGCAAAACGCTTCGAATACTTGAAATACAAATTAATTATTAATTTTAACTTAATTTTATAGAGTTTAAGTAAAAGTGTCTTCTAGATTTTTGTTAAAATTTAAGATTTCTTAATTTAACTAAGATTTAACGTTATTAATATCAAGTTTTTTTACGTCTAGCTTTATTGAAGCTAACGTAACAAAAAAAGTTAAAAAAATTAAAGAGAAATATAATTAAACAAAATTTAGAGTAATAGCTTAATATTAAAGATCTTCAACAATTTTAAAATTTAAAACGTAAGTTTTTAAGATTGTTTAATGTTGATGCAAATATTAAGAATTAAAAGTATCTTTCTTCTTAAAGAGATCTTTTAAGCAACGTATAAAAGCGTTTAGTTTTTCGTTAATCTTGTTAAGACGATACGTAATTTAATAGTTAAATTAAGATAGAAACTTGCTTTATCGAATTTAACAACAACTTAATTACTTAATTAATATAAAATATTTTAAATTTTTATAATTTATAATTATCTTAATTAAATAGATTAAGTTTTTAAGTTCGAAACGTTATTCTTCGAATACGCAAACAATAATTATAAGTTTTTTATTATAAATTTTATAATTACATTCGATTAAGTTGTGCTTTTTAAAAAAGTAAGCAAATAAATAAAAAAGTCTCTTTTTATTGTACTAAAAGAAAATGTCTTCGAATACATCATTCGAAGCATCGATTTTTATTACAATTTTGTAATCTAAATTGTAGTAACAAAATACTACATCAAAAATAAAGACTTTCTTCAAAATAATAAATGCTAATTAGCATTTCTTAAATTAGATAAAGAATTAATTCTTTCTAGTTAAATAAATTAATAAAGTAGCTATTTTACTATAGTTATAAATAAATTTTCTATAGAAGTTTGCAAATTCTAGAAAGCTTTAAATATTTTTAACGTTAATTAAAATAAATTAATTAACTATAACATTTATTTTAATCAAGTTTATCTTAATTTTTTCAATAATAATTATTAATCTTAGATACAAGACTTAAGTAACGTAAAACTTGCATTTAATTATATTTGCTTGTAAACTTGCTTCGCACAACTTTCGAAAAATAAATATAATATAAATTTTATGCTTTAGTTTATTATTATTGTAGATAAAAATATTATTTAAATAAGCAATACAAAACTTATCTAGAAACTTTCAAAAAGTATTGTTAATATATTTTTAAAACAAGACAAATTTATTATATAAATCGAAAAATATAATAAAATACTTAAAGAGTTTAAAACAAATGCAAAAAACAATAAAAGTTTTATCTTTTTTTCAAATACGTAGTTGATTAAACGCTAAAATAATATTTAGCTTAATAAAGATTTTGATTTAATTAAAACAATTTAGCGTTTCGAAGATTAAAAGCAAAGAATATTTGTTCTTAATTATAATAACGTTTAAATCTTTATAGTTTACGCAAAATCTAAGTTTATTTTTAAGTTTTTTAACAAAGAGAACAAGAATTATTGTTTAAAAGCAACTTGTTTAAATAGATTCTTTATTAAGATTTTTATCTAGATAACAACAAAATTTTAGAATTTTATTACAATTTATATTATATAAAGCGAAGATTAAAGACTAGATATTTTCTTTAAAATAAATAACGTAATTGTAGAAACAATAAAAGAACAAAATATTTGTCTCTTTCTTAAAGAAAATATCAAGAAACTCGAAATATCTAAAAGGCAAAATTGTAATTAAATTGACATTCTTGCTTTATTAATAATATTTTAGATTTTTCTAAGTAGTAAAAATTGTCAAATAAAGTTTCTTTTTTATTTAGTAAAGTGCTAAACGATAATTTTGATTATAAATGTTAATTTTGATATTTTTATAAAATAACAAGAGTTTTAAGAGATTTAATAAATTAGAGATTTAGACGAAATCTAATTTAAATCTAGACAAGATCTTAATTAAATTTAAAAAAACGTTTATCTCTTGTAGAGTAATACTAAATATTTTAATATTTTTTGCGCAAATAATGCAATTAAATTTACAAACTCTTAACTCAATTATATTAAATTATATAGAAGATTGTTCAACTTGTTTCGCACGCTATTTGATAAAAATTTTGAAAAACAAGAGACTTTAATATTTGATTTTTAGATTTTTTTTTTGAATAGTTTGAAAAATACGATTAGAGACTTCTTGCTTTAAACTAGATAAAACAAAACAAAACTTAAAATCAAAATAATTAAATTTTTTTTTGTAAACAAGATTAGATTGCTTTTAAAGAGCAAAACTAAGTTGCTTTTAATAAGCGAATTGTTTCTTGTAAACAAAATTAGATTGCTTTTAAAAAGCAAGACTAAATTGTTTTTTATAAACAAGTTGCTTCTTGTAAGCGACTAAATTGCTAAATATTTTTTAACAAAACAAACTTAAATTAAAAGAAAAGATTTAATTATTAAAAAAGATTGCGAAAACATTTTGATTTTGAAGCTTTTATATGCGTTAAGACTTCTTAGAAAATATAAATTCTTTTTTTTCTTAAATAGTGTTATAGATTTTAACAAACAATTGACAACAATGTTTAAAACAAAAAAAAAGATATAATAAAAGTATTATAATCAAAGTTTGCGTCAATAAAGTAACAACAAAATTATAATAAACTTATAGCAATAAGATATTAGTTAAGTTTAATAATATAAAAAAATAGTTTTTTAATATAATTGTTAAAAGTTATAATAATTTCGACAACGTAAATAATGTTATTTGTTAAAATTATTTAATTATTAAAATTTCGAAGTTTGCGAAAATAAATTAATTAATAAAAAGAAAGATTATATTGTTGTGCAAAAATTTTATTAATAAAGATATAAATTAAGACTTTATTATCAATTAAAATTATAATAGAAATTCGAGATTAAGTTTGACGTAAAACGAAAAAAACTATTATATAATTATCTTTAAATATAGTGTAACGAGATAGAGATAGAATCCTAGTTAGTAGACAACTATAACAACAGAGATTTATCGCGATGCATGTATGAATTGCACTATATAGTTTAATAATATATTAAGTAGCTAAAGTTCTAAGATCTAAATAAGAGAGATCGCATATATATTGCAAATAGATTGCTAATATTGATAACAAACATTCTTAAATTTATAGCTTAATATTACTTGATTATTTGATTACATACGATTTTCTTTCTTTTAGTAATTGTTTCTTAATTATTAAATCAAGAAACTTTTGTTCTTGTTCGTACAAAAGTTGTAATAAGAAAATAAGAAAATTGCTTTTATTTTTTTAAGATTGTCAAACTAGATCTTTTGTTTCTTTTGTTATTCGAATTAATTGTATAAAGAACGTAATGAATTAATTTGCATAGAGTTTCTCTTAAGACTAAAAAAATTATTTGATTAAAACTAAGTATTTAATAAAGTTAATTGTTGTAAGTTTTGCTTATTCTCTAAAGACAATAACAATAATAATAAGTTTTTTTGACGTAAATTTAGAAGATTAGTTTAAGAGAAAAGTAACAATAATAAAGTAAGTCGTTGTTGTTGTGCTTAAATTAAATTCTTTAAGACAAAAGATAAACGTATAATTTTAAAAGTTATTTCTAGCTTTAAAGTATTTGATTTAGATTGCTAACTTAATTTTAATTTATAACGTTTTTTTTTAATTTCGAATTAAGATAACAAAATCTTCTCTTTTTTATTAGAACAAATAATCGAAGACTTAAATCTTGTTTTCTTTTTATAGTTAATTAAATAAGAATTTAAATTGTTCTAAATGTTAAATTGATAAATATCAAATATCTTAAAGCTCTTAAACGTTATAAATTGCATTTACGAATAAAATTTAAATACTTTACTTTTTATCTTTTAAATCTCTCTTTATATTAATTTTACATAATATGTTGTACGTTCTCGAATTTGCTTTATTAGACGATTAGATTTCTTTACATCTTCAAATAGTGTTCTTAATTTCTTTATTACTTTTGTCGAATTTTAAGACGCACGTCTTATAATAACATTTCTAATGTTAGATGTAAAAAAAAAGTTAATAGTAGTTTTAAAACAATAAGATATGTTAATTGAAAATAAATTTGACAAAGTTAAGTTTTAATAAGTTGCAACAATGTTGTTTCTTATACTTATTTAAAAATTCTTTAAGGTTTCTTTATCTTTTAATAGAGTTACGTAGACAAAAAACATTTTAATTTTTAATTTGTAATAAGAGATTTAAGATCGCGCAATTCGCATGTCTTTAAATTGACAAAATATATTTGCTTAATGCAATTTTTATTCTAGCAAATTCTTCTTTATTAATTTAATTTTTAATATTTTAATATTTTGTTATTTTTTTCTTATTGCTTTTTGCAATTATATGTCAATCTAATTATAAAAATTATTTAGCAAATACTTTTCGCAAAACAAATTATTTTGTGCGACGAAAAAAACAATCGACTATAATTGTTAAAACTCTTAATAAACATTCTAGTTTACGTTAAGATTAAAGTAACGTTTTAACGTTTAATTTTTATGCTTCTTAAAGACTAACAAATAAGATATTGTTAACAATTTATACTTGTAATCGTCTTGTAAAAGCACATGTGTTATATAAGAATTTAAATTTACTTGTATTATTATTTGCAATATAGAGAACAAACAATTAAGAAATTACTTTTTTTATTAATTGTTGTTTTTTTATTAATAATATAATATTATTTGCAATTTGCTTTGAAGTTGCGATTATATCTAGTACTTCGAATTAACAATTAAATAAACAAATTAATTTTGACAAACAATTATTTTATACTAATTTTATTTCGTTAGGTCAATATTGTTTATTACTTGAAGTTAAACATTAGCTTACTAAAAATTGTTAAATAAGAAGATTAGCTTTTCTTTCTTATAAACCTATTGCTCTAAAGAATCTTTAAGAACGAGCAAACAAATGTTAAGCTTAAAATTTAATTTATTTTGTCTTACAAATGCTAAAAAATTGTTTTGTTTCTTGTAATACTAAATTATTTATCTTTTAATTTAATTATTAAAGACTTAATTTATTTTTAATAGAAATTCTAGCTTTCTTTAATAAGCTATGCAAATAATCGATTTTAACATAATTATAATTAGATCTTTTTTTTGCTTCTTTGTTAATATAGCTAATTTAATTAGTTAAAAGACTTTAATTAATATTGCTAGACAATAGTTGATTTGATATTGCAAGTTTATGCTTACTCTTATATATAAACAATTTTTTGTATTGTTCTCTTTATTTGTCAAAATAAAAATAGCTATTGTCTTTAGAAAGATTTTTGCGATTTCAATAATTAAAGTATGTAATTTTGTCGTATTAACAACTTTAAATAATTTAAAATCTAACAAAGACAATTTTAATATTAAATTTCGCAATTATAATAACGAAAAAAAAGCTTCTTTAAAAGAATTTAAGTTTTGATCTTTTTTTTTGTTTTATCTTTTATAAGTTTTGTTATTTTTAGATTTCGACTTTGATTTTGACTAAGAAGTTAACAATTTAAATTCTTTTTATTTGTTGTTTTAAATTTGCGTTCTTTTTGTATTTTTTGTAGAAAAAGACAAAATTGTTTGAACTTTTGTTTAACAAATCTTTTTTAACTTCGCGTTTAGAATTCTTATTAAACTATACTTTTAAAAATAATTTTTTATTTCAATTTTTAAAAGCTTTTGTTTAATAGACGCTATTGTATTTTTGAATTTTTCGACATTTATTTTGTTGTAGTTGTCGATCGTATAATTAGCAACGTATTTCGATTCTATAGTGCAATATTTAAGTCGATTGCACACAACTTAATTTAATTTCTTTAAAATTCTTTGTAGATTCTAGCGCTTCTTTGTTGTTTGCAATATTGCTTCAATAATTAATTGATTTATATTCTTAAACAATATATTTGCAATTTTTAATAATTATAGCTTACGAAGTTAAATTTGATTATTTTAAATTTGTAGTTTTTTGTTTTGATCAATCTCTTATATTGCGTTTTTTAATTTTTGCTATAATAAGTTATTTATTAATATTTGAGCGTTTTTATTAATTATTTGTTATAGATTTCGCGTTTAATTTTTGATTATTTTCAAAATATTTAGAACTATATTTCGAAGATTTTTTAAACATTTTCTTTTTTTATTGTTAGTAGTTTTATTATATTAAAGCAAAATGTTAATTACTTAAATATAGACGCAATTTTCGATAATTAAATTGCTTTTTATAAGTCGAATAATTGTTTTTCGTAGTTCGATTTAAGTTTAAGTTTAAGAAGTTTGACATTGCGACGTTCGTAATTGTTGCGATAATATTTGCTAATTTTGTGTTTAAGATAATTTAATCGAAGAAGTCGATTTTTAACTACAAAGAAAATATGTTAATGTTATTAAATTTTGACTTATGTCTTGTTTAACAAATATAAACTATCGCTCTTTACGAAATCTTCTTGTTAACGTAAATAATAATTCTTGTTTTTAATCTTAATTTTTTGATAAAAATTAAGAAGTTTCTTATGCAAGAGATTGTTTACGTCTAGTATCTTATAATTGTTGTTCTAAATTTGTTATAATATAAGTTCGATAAAAAAAATTTATACAAAAATAATAAATCGAAAAAGAGAATTTTGCAAACAAAAAATTAAATTATTAAGTTATTATATTTTTATAAATAAAGCAATAATTTGTTTTAAATGTCTAACAAACATAAAGCTTTAAATGCAAAGAATTTTTACTTATCGATTTGATTATTGTTTGCAACATTTATATTATCAATTACGCAAAAAAATTATATTAGTATTTATTTATATATTAATTTGCAAACGAATATAAAGCTAATATAACTAACATATAATCTCGCTATCTTTATTGTTAAGAAATGCTACGTAAAAGATAATTAAAATTCGTTCTTTATAATTTGAAAAAATTCTTGAAATTCTAGAACTTTGAATCAAAGTTTGCTATTAATGCTTTTAGATCGCTTTCTAGTTGTTAATTTTAATTAATTAGAATAAACAAACAAACGCTAGTGTTGCTCGTCTACTTTTAATTAATCGAAATTGTTAATATTTCGACTTTTTAATTTTTTTGTCTTTCTATTTGTTTTCTTTGAATGTTCGAAATTATAATGCTTTGTGAATTACTTTACGTAATTAAATTACTTTCTAATATTTATAAATCGATAAACTTTATATTAAAGTTTTTACAAATAAAACAAATATAAAGATTGCAACTTTTTCTTTTCTTAAAAATTTTTTTATACTTTTGTGTAATTTAAATAATTGTAATAAGATAGCAATAACATAATAATTGCAAACAATCTTCTATTACTTTAATCAAATTAATTTTTTGTCTTTTGCATAAAATTATCTTTTATTTTCTTATTTTTGTCTTTCGACTTCGCGAAGATCTAAAGATTTTAATTTTTTGTTACGTATCTTTTTAATTAATTTTCTAAATAAATATCTTTAAGTCTCGTGTTATTAACTTTTTTCAAAATATAAAAGTCTTTAATTTTGTCTTTTTCTCTTATTTTAAAGAGATCTAATTATTGAAAAAATAATTTTACGTCGTATTTTTTATCGAGCTTAATATTATATAATAAAATCAAATCTTTAGTTTAAAACAAACGCGTTAATAGTTAATAATTATTATCAAAAAGATTTTTGTTTGTTTTTTGAAAACAACAAAGACGCAAAGCTACTTTTTAGACGTTCTTATTTCTTCTTTTTAGCTATTTTGTTCGCAACATTAGTAGATTTATTGTTAAATAAACTTTTTCTTAATCTATAATATGTTAAGTTAAATACTTTATTTCAATTAATAGCACAACTTCGTATTTGAACTCAAGATAAAACAACGTCTTTTCAATAAATTTCTAAATTGTTGTTCTATTAATTTACAATATTGCGTACAAATGTTGTAATCAATTTGTAAAGACTCTCTTAATTAATTTAAACAAAGTATTAACAATAAATTTATGCTCTTTTTTTATTATTTTATTTGCTTATCGACGTTGTTATTTTTTTAACGTTATGTCTCTTTAGAAGTTTAATTGTTATATTAACTTTATTTTTGAATTTGTTATTTATAATTATCTTTTTAATATATTTATATCGACAAAAAATATTCTTTTATAAAAACTTTACTATAGCAAGTGCTTTAAAATTCAAAATTGCTTTAGTTTTTACTTATTTCGTTAAATTATTTTGAACAACTATTAGACTTATTTTGACAAACGTTTTTGCAATTAATATATAAATGTAGTTTACAACAATCTTTTTTTACAAGTCGAAAATATAAATTGAATATATAATTTTCTCTTGTTTATTAGAAGCTCTTTATTAATATTTATTGCAACTTGCGATATATTTCTTGCAAAAATTAAATAGATTTTGTTATTAATATTAATCTACAACGCATCGATAAATGCTTTTTTTTTCTTTATAATTACTTTTGTTATGCAAGCTTTTTACAATTCGATTTTTGTCTTTTGTCTAATTTACTATTCTACGCAAAGATATATTTTTATTTATTTTTTAAAACAAACGCTTTTCTTTTATTAAAAAATAAAAAATATAATTTTTAAACTTGCGAAAGTTTTTCTATTTTATATTTGATTTTTGTAACAAAATTAAATATTAAACGATTTGTTCGAATTTATCGAAATATTTATCTTCAAAAACATTTTTGTTCTTCTTTAGTATTGTTATTTGTACAAGACAAACGCAAATACAATTTAATTAATTATTGATAAAATTATTAATATCTTTCTTATTAATTTTGTTAATATTGTTGAATAATTCTTTTAATCTTTTTGAAAGTTTGTTAATTGTCGTATGCTTTTAACTAAATATATGTTGTATATTAAAGTGAAAAAGACAAATTTAAGTTAATTAACAAATTATTAAAGTATCGAATAGATTTGTCGCAAAGCAATTAAATTAAATTATTAAAATATTTGTATTAATCTTAATTGTAAATCGAATTTTATACAACTAGAATTGCATTTTCTTTAAGATTTTTATAAGCTTTCGACATTCTCGCTTTTTAATATTGTATCGAAATTCTTGTTTGCTTTAAAGCTTACTTTTATATTGTAAAAAATGTTTTCTTTTTGTTATTATATTAATTTGTATTAATACGACTTTTTAATCTTTTAAACTAGAATTTACAATTAAAATAATTTTGTTAATTAAAATAGAGTAGTTTAAGATGCGCATTATTAATGTATTTGTTAAAGCAATCTTTAGTTTATTTATAATGTCTTGTTGTTCAAAATCTTAAACAAAGATATATCTTATTTTAAACAAACAATAAATTGACTTTGCAACAATTACAAACTTTAACATTTAAATTTAATAATAAACGCATACTTCTATAAAGACTCTAGCTTTAAAAATGTTTTTGCACAATAATTACTTAACAATCTTAATAATCTTAGTGTTATTAAAAGATTGTTTATTGAAATTATATACAAAATCGACAATTTTGATTTCTAACTTGCAAAATTAAGATTTTTTGTCAAATATAATATACTTAAATAATTTTACGTTTATTAATATTGTATTCAATTACTAAATATGTTTTAAAACAAACAATCTAATTTTTGAGATTGCTTTTTTGTTGTTATAATTTAACTTAAATTCTTTTACATTTATGTTGTTTACAAATAAACAATATTTGTTAAGAAGATTCTTAAGAATATATATTACAATTCTTACAAATTAAGCAACTAAATTAGTCGCACTTTGCGACAAACAAATTATTTTAAATAGTTTAAAAGAAGTTATAAAAACAATAAGATTGCGACTCTTTAACGCGAAATTTATTTAATTGTATTTTAAAAAGAAATTAATTAATAACGCAATTATTATTTCAACAAACTCTTTTGCAAACTCTTCGACATTAGAAAATATATTAACATTTCGAACAATTATTTTGTTTATCTTTATAGTCGCATTAATTATGCGATATTTGTTCTTCTTTTTTTACTTATTAAAAATCAAGAATTTCGATAAAGATTATAACAATATTTTAGCAAATTTGTTTAAAGATGTTTCTCTAGCATCTTAATTACAATAAAATTTAATGTCTAGAAAATTAAAAATTTTAAGACTTGCTATACTTTGTGCTTTATAGTGCGAATTTCCTAATTAAGTGCAATCTCTAACTTAATTTTGTCTATTTTAGCAAAATTTTATGTTAAAACAATTTTACAATTAAAGAGTATTGTAATTAAGAGTTTTTATTCTTGCAAAAAGAATTTGAACTTTATAATTAACTTCTAAATGCGTTTTTTAATAAAATAAAAGTTGCGTTTAATGCTTAAGAACTTAAGTATTAAAAAGAGATTATATCTTTTGTCAAATTTCTTTTAAGAATCTTTTGTAATTAATAACTCTAATATTTCTTTTCAATTTAAATACTTGCTTAAAATAGAATTATTCAAATTGTTTATATTTATCGAATTTGTTTTTTAAATCTTTTGTTTATATATAGTATTTATTTGAACAAATAAATGCAACGCAATAAAAAATTAACGAAGAATATCGAACTTTTTAGATAATTAAATAGTAAAAGTCTTTTTTATAATGCATAATTGAAAAATTCGAATTATTAATAATTCTTAAGATGTTCGAAACATAGTATCAATTCAAATATTTGCTTAATTCTAATTAGCTATATTAACAAGCAAATAGACGCTAGTGCTATTCGCTTGCTATAATTAATTAGAATTTTATTAATTTTTTTCTTTAATTTTATTTTGCGATGTTGTTATTCTAATAATCTTAATCTTTATCTTCGAAGATTCTCTACAATTAAATTTGCGAAATTAAATAATTATATTAATTAAACGATTATTTAAAGATTTAAAGATTTCTTTAAGAACACAATGTTTTTGTCTTTGTTGCTAAAATAATTAGCAAACATTCTTAAAATACTAATACGCTTTGCTTTGTTTTTAAAATAAATTGTTAATTTTAAAAAGTTGTTGTTTATATTTACAAAGCTTATTTGAGCACTTCGCTAAAAAGATCGATCCAATAGAATTTTATAATTAAGTCGAAAAACAACAAAGATAAAAGTATAAATTATTACTTTCTTAATTAATATCTTTATATTTTTTATTATTTCTTCGAAATAAACACGTGCTCTTGTAATCTCTATTAATAAGATAGAAACACTTTATCGAATAACTAAATTAATTTTATTCGCAAAATCTTTGCTAATACAATTGATTTTTGTATTACTATTAAATATCGCTTTAATTTTTATATCTTTTAACTACATTTATACAATTAAACAAACGACGAAATACAAAGTTCTAAGAGATCTTACTTTTATAACAATGTTCTTAAAATAAACAATCTTAATAGATTTAACGCTAATTGATTTTATAATAACAATTGTCTCTTTCTTTTTTTTTATAAATTTCTAAGATTTTTTTTTCGCTACTATAGTATCAAACTTTTTATCGAAAAAAGAACAAAAAAAAAAGCGATTTAAATTAAAACAAAGATTTAGAAGATTTATTAATTTTATTTTTATTTTCGAGATAAAAATACTTTGAGTTAAAGTCTTAAAATCGACTTAATTCTTTACAATTTATAATATTCTCTTTGAATATTTTATTTGTTATACATAGTTTACAAAATTTTTTTGCTTCTTTCTAGATTTGCTCTTCTAGTATTTAGTAACTCTTAAGTTAGAGTTAATTACTACAAAAATATTCTTTATTATAACGTTCTTTACTTTTGTTTTTACTATTCTTTTCTTTACGTATATTTCTTCGTCTAAGACTTTCGTTATCTTTAGATAATTCCCAAATCTAACGTTCTTAATCTTCGAAAATTTTTCTTTTTTTCTAATTCTTTTTTTAATTATTTTAATCAATTGCTTTATTAAGAGCTTTTAGAGCGCTTATTACTTAAAAGAATTTTGTTCTAATTAAATTTCTTAAATCTTTATTATTGTTTAATTCAATTTATTATTCTTTTTGTTTTTTGACGAAAAACTAGTATTTAATCTTATTGTTATTATTGTAATTACAAGATTTCGAATACGATTTTGCGCTCTTTATTAAAGATAAATCTTACAATTTTTTTTTTGATCTTCGCATTATTAAGAGACAATTTTATTTCTTTATTTTTAAAATTGTTAAACTTATAACAAATTTTGTTGCTTTTATTTATATAAATCTTTTTATTCGTTATTAAGGTTATTAACTTTAGACAAATTTATTGTCTATGCAAATTGTAACAAAATAAGCACTTATTTAATTCTAATTAAGATTAATTGTACTTAAGAACAAATGCAAATTCTTAATAAGTATAAATTGTTTCTTAAGATAAACTCTAAACTATTATTTAAATTTAAGAAAATACAACATACAAAATCTCTTATAATTGCGTTGTTATTGTTTGTTAAATTATTTAATAAATCTTGCTTTTTATTATTTTGCAAACATTGTTAATCTTAAGATCTTTAAAAGCTTGTATTAAAATATTTAGTATTTTGTTAATTTTCGTGTTTTTAATTGCAACTATTAGCGATACTAGAAGAGCAAAAATTATCTTTAACGTAATTTTCTTTTTTACTAAATTTTGCTTCTTGCTTATTATATTTATTAATTTACTTATATTAATGTTCGCAATTCGCTAAGCAACTTAATTGCTATTAATGTTTATTTTTTGCATAATTATCTTATTTTTAGTCAATTTTATAATTGCCTTGTATAACAATTTAAATATTATAATAATTGCGTTGTTTAAATTAATTTTATGTTTTCGCATTATCTTAGTGCAAATGCTACGAAAAAGATTCTTTAAATATTACGAAAACTTAATATATTTATCGACTTAATCAAATTTAATAAGCTTTAAAGAAATAACTTTAAATTGTCGACTATATTTACGAATATTATTCGACTTCGCTCTTAATATGTCTTTCAAAGACTTTAGAAAAGCACAAAAATTAATTTTCTAATTTAAATTCTTATCTTTATATTTCTTTTTTAATTTATTTATTATTTTAAATTACTTTTTATTTGTTTAGACAACAATAAACTTAATAAAGTCTTCTATAAGTTTGTCGCAATATCGAGGCAACTTAATAATTTTGTGCTAAGAGATAACTTTATGCTTATTACAAAGATTCGAAAATTAATTTAAAAAATTAATAATATTAAATTTATCAAAGTGCAATGCTTTTAATGTTTTCGAAAAAGACATAAAAATTACGTAGTAATAAAATTCTACAATTTTTATAAAATTATTAAGTAAATTTGTTATTAATATAAATACGTCGAAAGAAAGCTTTGCAATCTTTTTATTGTTTTAAGACATCGTTTTTAAAAGAATAGCTTAATAACAAATAATAAAAGTAACAACTACTAAATTAAAAAGACTAATAATAATAATTAATTTGAAGAATAATATTTTCGATTTGCAAATCTCTTTCTTTTCTTTGCAAAAATATTGAAAAAAGATTTTTCTTTTTCTTTTCGACTTTGCGCTATTTTTTCGTTTATTGCTTTTTCATTTTTTTGATCGTTTATAAGCAAGCGTTCTTGATTTATTGCTTTTCTTAAATAGTTGTCGATTTACTATTAATAAATAACTTCGCATTAAAGATTTGCTTTAATCTTTATTAAAAAAAAAGTTTAAATAGCGTTTTCGCTCTTAAGTAGATAAATTAATTATATTGCTAAAAAGCTTCTTTTAATAACGCCACTATAGTTAGCGAATAATTTATTGTTTTAACAATAAATATTAGTCGCAATTCTAGTAAGACGTTTTGATTTTTAAATTTACAACTTTTATTGCTATTCTTAATACTTCGACTTCGTCTCTTCTTTTCTTGCTTTTTAATCTAATAATATCTTAATTTCTAAATTGTTAATTTAGTGTTTTTGATTTCTAAAATTCTTAATTCTAGTAATTCGTTAAAGTCAACTTGTTTTTCACATTTTTTTTTTGTGTTTTTAAGTTTTTAAATTTCTAAATTTCTAAGATTGTTTTTAAAGATACGTCGACAATTTGTTGTTTTAATGTTTGTTGTTGTAATTAAGTTCTCGCGTTAAGCTTTAATATAACAAGATAAAAATAAAATTCTAGTTAGTAAACAATTATAACAATAGAGACTTATCGCGATGTATGCATAAATCGCACTATACAATTTAATAATATATTAAGTAGCTAAGGTTCTAAGATCTAAGTAAGAGAGGTCGCATATATACTACAAATAGATCGCTAATACTGGTGGCAAACATCCCTAAGTTTATAGCCTAATATTATCTAATTACTCAATTATAATAGAATTAAACTTAAAGAGTTTTAAAATTGTTTTAATCGAAAATCTTTTGTAAAATAAAAAAAAAATAAAAACAAAAAAGCTAGAAGATAAAAAAATATATATATTGATTTTTAAATGCGACTTTGCTTAGAAACTAGACTTTTTTCGCTAATAATAAAATATCTTTGTTAACATTAAAAATATTATTGAAATTAATAAAGCAAAGAGAAAAAGATTTTTTATTAAGATATTTTTTTGCGATTTTGTTCGAATATTGCAACTTGCAATAGTAGCATAGCTTTTATTTATTACAAATTTCTTTAATTTCTAAAATAATCAAAAATTTGTCTTGAACAATAACAATAACAAAGCTTAAATTTATTAATTTGTCAAATACTACAAAAATTGTCGATACAAATAAGACAATAAAGACAAGAGTAATAATGCGAAATTCTAACAAATTGCTAATAAGAACAAAATTGAATTTTTGTTTAATTAAAGCAATAACAATTGTTATAATACAAAATTAACAATACTTAAGTTGTTGAAACTTTTCGTCGATTTTAATAAAAACTTAAACTTATTATTAAAAAATAAATAATTATTTGTTATTAAGAGTTTGTCAAGACATAACAATAACTTAAGTAAAAAAATTGATATTGCGCTTTATACAATCAATTAATAAAGCATTTTTTATTTAAAAACATTTTTTCTTTTAATAGAAAAAATTATAATACTTGACAAAGCTAATAAAGTCTTGCTTTAGAGTTTTGCGAAAATACAAATATATATCTTTTAATTCGAAGAAATTGTTACAACAATAATATAGATTTCGATATTATTCGTTAAAAAAAGCAATAACACAAAGATTATTAATTCGATATTAATTTATAAGATTGTAGATCTTTTTATCTATAATAAGTTATAATTTCGTGTTACGATAGTACTTTCGTCGAAGATATTAGAATAGATTGTGCTATTAAAGAGATTTGTAAATATCTTCAAGCAATATAAGCAATTACTTAATAACAAGAATTTGCAACTATAAACAATTTTTATATTTAATAAATTTTAAGAGAGATTCAATAAATTAAAGTAATAATAAATAAAAATCTATAATAAGTTAAATACAATTTATAAAAAAGTCGTATTTTAATTTCTATATACTAAGAAAATACTAATTATTTATTTAGTTTGTTTGTCGAATATATTCAAAAAAGATTAATATTAGAAATTTCTTCTTTCGAAAAAAAGATTTTTTTAATATTCTAAATTCGATATCTTTAGCAATGCGTTTTTGTTATAATTGTACAATGTCTAATAAGACTTGTTGTGTAAATAATAATTTTAAAAAGTATATAAGGTATGTGCAATCTAGTTGTAATTATAATTTGACAATTTTTTTTACTTCGATTAAACAAATTTACGAAAAACAAATACGTTTAAAGAAAAAAGTGCGCAATATATATACAAAGTTAAGTTAACTAAAAAAATAACTAAATTTCTTAAAGAATAAAAAGAAAAAAATAATTGTAATAAAATAAAAAAATATTAACAATTTAAAGATAAATAAAATATATTTCGTTAAGTTTGTTACAAAGATTTTCGAGTTATTGTTTAATATATTGTTCGAATAGTTTTAACTTTTAATTAATTAAAATTAAAATATTGTTTTTATGTCTTATTTTAATAAAATTTCTTCAAAAAGTTTTAATAGCGATTAAGATTCTTCTTTGATTTTTACGTATTCTTTAAGATAGAATATCTCTTTTATTTAATAAAATACTTTTGATTTTTTTGTTACAGAATTTTCTTAATCTTAAATTAATTTTCTTTTTGCAAATAAAAATAAAATGTATTTTATAAAGACGTAATTAAATCTATTAATTTTGACAATAAAATATAAAATATTAAAAATATTTTAACGTTCTTAAGTAAATCGAATTTGTAATTAATTAATTTTTTAGCTTTTTTAACAAAAAACAATTCGACTTTAATATAATTTAATTTCTTGCTTAACTTTCTTATCTTAAGATTTTTTGTAAAAAGATATATTTTATTTCTCTCTTTTAGCTAAGATATTGTTTTTCGTTTTTTGTTTTAATATTTAATCGATTTTTGCTATATTTTTAAGATGTTGTCGTATATCTTTTTTAGTGTTGTTACTTTTTTAATAACTAATTGCGCAAACAAATACATACGTTCTTTCTTAAAGAGATTTTATTTTTTGTTATAATTAACGAAAGATAAAGTTATTTTAATAATATTTAAAATCTTTGTATTAAGTATTAGTTGTATTATAAATAAAAGTAATATCTAATTGTTATAAATATTGTTAATATAGTATCTTAAATATTGCTTAAAACTTTAATTTGTTTTTTCTATTTAATTATTTGTAATTAAGTAATAAATAATAGATATTTAAAGTCTTGTATTTAACATTAAGAGAAGCGTTTTCTAATAATTAGATATAAAGAGCTTGTTTCTATTACTAGTTAATCTCTTAAATATATTGTAATATTATATAAGTTAATTTAATATAATATATTTTAATTGTTTTGCAATAAACTTCTTTTTATATACAATAATATATAAGTACTTAATAAATTTATTAATTATTATTAGTATCAAATTATATTTGTCTTTAATTACTAGATTTGTTAATTTTGACAATTTAATAATAAAGTTTATTGTAACTTTATCTTATAAGAATTTAGATAATTTCTAATATTAAATTTTGTTATAATTTGTATATAAATTATATTTGTTTTATTAATAATTAAGATATTGTTTAATATATATTTCGATAACTTGTTTTATCTATAAAAACTAACAATATTAATATAAAAATTAAAGAGTTTTTGTTACTTATCAATACTTTTGCAATAATTTGTTATAATACTCTTTTATATATTTATCGATTTTATTAATAAATATTCAAAGTTTTTCTTTCTTTATAGAAATTTTTTTTGTATTATTTTAAAGTATTTGTAATATAATATTTAATTTATACTTGTTTGTTAATAATAATTTGTTTTTGTTAATCTTAAGTATATTATAATTGAATAATTTTTTTGTTTTTATATAATTATTTCTTCTATTAAGTGTGTCTATTTTGTTATTATTTTTATCTAAGATATATTATATTTTAAACTTATATTATTTAAGTTTTTTTAATTATTATATTTGTCTTTTGTTAAGCTATTTAATAATAATAAAGTGCACAAAATTTTTGTAATTTATAAGAATCGTAAATTTGAATAATTTTTTTGCATATACTTTTTATAATTTTAAGAAAACTACTATAGCAAATAGTTTTTTATTGTAAATATTATAGTTTTGTTTAATTAACAAAAGTTTTTTTAAAAAATATATTATTAAATATTAAATATTTTTATATTTTTAATTGAAGTATATATTAATAATTAAATTTAATATGTTAATTTTAATCTTATTTAACAATCGCAAATTGTATATCTTTAATATTAATTTTTTTAAACATTTTAATTTAAAATTCTAGAATAGTTTTTTCCCTACAAATTTTTATATTTATAACGTATTTTTCTTTGTAAAATTTGTTAATAATATCGCGTTTATTAAGTAATTTTTAATAAATTTCTTGTTGTAGTTTATAAAACTTAAAAAGAATTGTACTTTTTTAATATTTATTAATAATTTTTATTCTTTAATTGCTTATAGTTTTTTAAAATTTATACGTATTTTATGTTATTTAACAACAAATTTAAAAAAATTAATTTTCTTTTAATAAAATTTGTATTTTTTTAATTTAAAATATAAGTTTTTTATGTTTAAATATTTTAATACTTTGAAAATATAATTAATATGTTCTTTTAAAATTTTTGAGTAAATTATAATATTGTTCAAATATATTATAACAAATTGATTCAAATATTGTTGTAATATATTATTAATTATTTTTTAATATATTGTTAAAATATTTGTAAATTCGAACAATATTATTGTGTATTTATATAATTTATATTGTGTGCGAAAAGCTATTTTTTATTCTTTTCTTATTTTTATTTTAATTTAATTGTATGCTTTTCGTAAATTTAATTTAATAAAGTATTTTATCTTAAATAATTAATTTTAAAGTTTGCTAATATTAAATAGTAAATATTAATTCTTAATTAAAATATTATTTAGCTTCTAGTAATTAATATATAAACAAAAAGTTTTATTCTTTTTTAATATAAAAAGAATTAAGTATTCTATTTATAATTAGAATTTTTTAATAAATTTTTTTTTTGTTTTTTGCTAGATATTTGCGAAGTACTTCGAGCTTTTTTTTGAATAAAGTATATATAAGTTTAAATGTAAATTGTTTGTTTAATTTAAGTTTAATTTTGTAATTTTACAATTAATATTTAGAAAAAATCTTTGTTGTTTTCTTTTTTTAAAATAAATGCTTTTAATTGTTATATATTTGTAATATATATTTTAGCGATTTCTTTATTATACTAAATAGTCTAAGACTTCTAAAAGATTTGTAGTTTTTTTTACTTATTTTAACTTTGTAACTTAGTTAATTTTTGCTAATGTCTATCGAATTAAACTTTATTAAATTATTTTTTTGCAAAAATATAAATTCGTTGCTTGCGATCAATTTTTAATTCAATTTTTTATCTATTATTAAACGCTATTAATGCGTAAATTAAATATAAATTACGTAATTATATTGCGCAAATTTAAGTACTTGTATATTTTAGTTAATTTTTAGATTGTGCTACTTTAATCAAAGCATTTCTAAAACAATATTATAAATAACTATTTTTACTATATTAAAAATTACTTTTTTGTAATATTGCTAAATAGCTATTAATAGTAATTTTGTTTCTTTATTTCTTTATTTATTCTTGTTAAATAATAAGTTTTTATCTACAATTATTAGATTGTATACATTAGACTTCTTTTAAGTAAAGTACTTTTCTCTTTTAATAAAAGCTTTAATTATAAAATTATTTGTCGTATTAAAATCGATTATTGCAATAAATTAACAATTATTAATCTTAATTAATGTAATAAAATATCGTGCATATATTATTAAGTTTAGTTGCTATTATTAAGCTAATATATTGCATTTTTTTAATATGTTCTTTATTAAAAAATTTGAACTTTTTTTTATTTTAATGTTGTAACTTCTACTTTAAACATCTATTTGCGTTAAGTTTTCTTTTTATACTAAATTAATAACTTTAATTTTCTAGAAAATTAATTGATTTCTTCTTTGTTTTTTAGATAAGTTTAGCATAAATTGTTATAGCATTTTGTTTAACTAAGTGTTGCGTATTTCTTTGCTTTCTTTATCTTTTTTTAAGATAAATTTTACATTGCTTAGTTATTGTTCGATTTTATTAAAAATATTTCTTTTTATAATAACGTCGCTTTCTAGCGCTTTCTCGCATTTATTTACAATTTAATTTATTTTTTGCTTTCTTAATAAGCTAGCTAAAGCGTTAAAGTAATTCGTAATATTGTCTAGATATTTGTGAAATTTTTTTTAGTTATATTTGCTGTCTAAGTTTGTTATTAAATAAAAGTATAATATTTTTAATTGTTTTGCTCTTATAGTTTTATTAAGTATTTGATTAATTTTTTATATAAATGCGAATATCTTGTTTAATAATGTTTTATCTAGAACTTTCTATAATTAATTTAAATTTTTTGTCAAATAATAGTTGTTGTTCGATTCAATTTTGAAAATATTTGTCTTTGTATCAATTTGCTTCTTAATGTTGTTCTAACTATTAAATATCTTTTTTAATATAATATTAATTTGCTAGCGATTTATTAAGTTTTGTAATTAGCAATCTTTTGCGAAGTAACTTAATTTGTTATATAAATAGCACGTTTTTTAAAATTTGTTATTTTGCTTTTCTTTAAAGTTTTTTTTTTTACGTTGTTAAATAAAATCTAATTTTATAGATACAAGCTTACAATAATTAAGATTATTATACTTTTAATTAGAACAAGATTTTTTTTGCTAATATTTAATTGTTAATTTAAAGAAGATTTCTACTCTTTTTTAAAATTAATTGTATTTTTTCTTTATAGCTTTTTTATATAGTTTGTTGTTAAAATCAATAATTACTTTAATAAAATTAAATATATTGTTAAAAGTTTTCTTATTATACATAATTTTGTTCTTTAAATTGTTTTTAAAATTTTGTCGAAACATTGTTATAAATGCAATATTATTTTATTCGATTAAATTAATATATTTTTAAAATTTAACAATATAGTTTATTGCAAAAATTTGTTAAATTAAATGTTAAATTATTCTTTTTGCAATTTGTTTTTTATTAAATATTTTAAAGATTCTTCGAAGCTCTTTTTTAAAATTATTGAAATTTGTAAATATTGCACAAAAGTTTTCGCTATTGTTTTTTAAATATTTTCGTAAATTTAATTTAAGTTAATATTAAGCTCTCTCTTTAAAAAATATTAATACAAAAATTGTTTTTTAATTTGTTAAAATAAAATAGAAGATAAAATAAATATTTATTTGCATAAATTAATTCTTTAGATCAATACAATTTTTATAATAAATATTGAGTTTATTAATCTTAATTTTGTTGTTTTTTATAATTAATAATTAACGTAATATTGATAAACTAGTATTTAAGATAGAGACGCATTAATTTAATATAAACATTCTTAAAGTATTCAAAATATTACGCTAATATTTTCTTCGAAAATATTAAAGTAAGTTGTGCTATTAAAGAGATTTGTAAATATTTTTAGACAATGCAAGCAATTACTTAGTAACAAGAATTTGCAACTATAGACAATTTTTATGTTTAATAAATCTTAAGAGAGATTTGATAAACTAGAGTAACAATAAGTAAAAATCTATAATAAGTTAAATACAATTTATAAGAGAGTTGTATTTTAGTTTCTATATACTAAGAAAATATTAATTGTTTATTTTGTTTATTTGTTAAATATTGCAAATATAATTGTTTGCAATATTTGTTTGTTAAATATTGCAAACATTATGCTTAGATTACTTGCTTCTCGAATATAACAAATATAATAATAGATTTGTCTTAAGACGTAGAATCTAAATCACTAGTATAGCTTTAGTAAGCTTGTAACATTTCGCATAGATAATTTTAACTTAATCAATAAAATATTAATTATAATTTATATTTATACGTTGTATAAGATTTTGCTTTTATGCATTTAATTTAATTTTGTCTTTTTTATATTATAATATATTAAGAAGTTTCTCGAATTTAAAAATAATAAAAGCAATAATGTTTATAAAGAGCGATAAAAATTGTATAATAAAAGTAGATTAATTGCTTATAGTTTGAGCGACAATTTGTGCAATTGCAATTATAGATATTAAGTTTAATTCTATAAAAGAAAAGCTTAAAGTAAACAAAATAAAAGTAATATTAATATTAAATTATATTTGATTTTAAAGCTTTCGAAATTAATGTAGAGCTTCGACTAGATTTTAAGTAACTTGTTAAACAAACTTCTCAACAATAAGTTCGATCTTTAGTAAAAGTTTTAGATACTTTATTAAATCGATAATTAAATAAATATTAATATACTTAAAGAGATTAGATTTTAACGTGTAAAAGTGTTGCAAAAAGTATAAATCTTTTGTAATATTAAAGACTAGATTCGAAATCTCTATTAAAGAGATATCTAAATTAATAACTAGATAAAACTTAAATCTATATTAGATTTAATATACAAAACGAAAGACAAAAGAGAAAAGAGAAAAACGAGACAACGCTAACTATATAAGATTGTAGACTTTATGTCTAGCAAGGATTGATCTAGATTTGGTCTAGTTTGGCCCAAATTTGACCAAGGTCGAGTTCGAAAGATTAAGCGAGGTTAGAACGAAGAATTGTTCAATCGACGAACGTAGCTAACAAATTGCTAACCTAACACCATAACAAGAGAAGAGATTCTTCGAGATAAAAAAATAGATCTCTTGATGCAATTAATTATTAAGAAACAACAAACACATTTAATCGCAATTTTAAATATTTAAACTAAGTATCTATAAAGATTATAGATAATTGCAAAACAATTCTAAGAAAAAATTATAAAACATATCTAAAATATAAAGATTTAATAACGCAATTTTATTATTGTTTTCTTTGCTATTGTTGTTTTCGCATCTAGATCTTTAAATAAGATTATTATTGTATACAAACTTATATATAGAGATATAATAGACTTCAAATAGAGTAAATAGAAATTAAAGTAGTTGTACAAGTTCGTATTGCAACAATTTCTTTCGATTTTATTTAATTTATCTTAAGATAATGTAACGAGATAGAGATAGAATTCTAGTTAGTAGACAACTATAACAACAGAGACTTATCGCGATATATATATAAATCGCACTATACAATTTAATAATATATTAAGTAGCTAAGATTCTAAGATCTAAATAAAAGAGATCGCATATATATTGCAAATAGATTGCTAATATTAATAACAAGCATTTCTAAATTTATAGTTTAATATTAATTGATTAATTCTACTATATACAACTCTTTTTCTTTTAGTAATTGTCTCTTAATTATTAAATTAAAAAACTTTTGTTCTTGTTTATACAAAAGTTATAATAAGAAAATAAAAAAATTGCTTTTATTTTTTTAAGATTGTTAGACTAAATTTTTTGTTTCTCTTGTTATTCGAGTCGATTGCGTAAAGAACGTAATAAATCAATTTGCATAAATTTTTTTCTAGAGTTAAAAAAATTATTTGATCGAAATTAAGTATTTAATAAAGTTAATTGTTGTAAGTCTTGTTTACTTTTTAAAAATAATAATAATAATAATAAATTTTTTTAATGTAAATTTAAAAGATTAGTTTAAGAGAAAAATAACAATAATAAAGTAAGTTGTTGTTGTTGTATCTACGTTTAACTCTTTAAAATAAAAGATAAATATATAATTTTAAAAGTTATTTTTAGTTTCGAGATATTTAATTTAGATTGCTAATTTAGTTTTAATTTATAATGTTTCTTCTTAATTTTAAATTAAAATAACAAAATTTTCTTTTTTTTGTTAAAACAAATAATCGAAGACTTAAATCTTATTTTCTTTTTATAGTTAATTAAATAAGAATTTAAATTGTTCTAGATATTAAATTGATAAATATTAAGTATTTTAAAGCTTTTAAATATTATAAATTGTATTTATAAATAAAATTTAAATACTTTATTTTTTATTTTTTAAATTTTTCTTTATATTAATTTTACGTAATATATTGCACGTTTTTAAGTTTGCTTTATTAGACAATTAAATTTCTTTGTATCTTTAAATAGTATTTTTAATTTCTTTATTACTTTTGTTAAGTTTTAAAGCGTATATTTTATAATAGTATTTTTAATATTAAATATAAAAGAAAAGTTAATAGCAACTTTAAAACAATAAAATATATTAATTAAAAATAAATTTAACAAAGTTAAGTTTTAATAAGTTGCAACAATGTTATTTCTTATATTTATTCAAAAATTCTTTAAAGTTTCTTTATCTTTTAATAAAGTTATATAGACAAAAAATATTTTAATTTTTGGATTAATTTTAATTTTTAGTTTGCAATAAGAAATTTAAAATTGCGCAATTTGTATATCTTTAAATTAATAAAATATATTTGCTTAATATAATTTTTATTCTAGCAAATTCTTTTTTGTTAATTTAGTTTCTAATATTTTTTTATTTTGTTATTTTTTTCTTATTGCTTTTTGCAATTATATATTAATCTAATTATAAAAATTATTTAGCAAATATTTTTTGCAAAATAAATTATTTTATACAATAAAAAAAATAATTAATTGCAATTGCTAAGACTCTTAATAAATATTTTAATTTATATCGAAATCGAAATAATATTTCGATATTTAATTTTTATATTTTTTAAAGATTAACAAATAAAATATTATTAACAATTTATGTTTGTAATTGTTTTGTAAAAGTATATATATTATATAAGAATCTAAATTTACTTATATTATTATTTGCAACATAGAGAATAAACAATTAAGAAATTACTTTTTTTGTTAATTGTTTTTTTTTTGTTAATAATGTAATATTATTTGCAATTTGTCTATCTAATACTTCGAATTAGCAATTAAATAACAAATTAATTTTGACAAACAATTATTTTATATTAATTTTATTTTGCTAGATTAATATTGTTTATTACTTGAAGTTAAATATCAACTTATTAAAAATTGTTAAATAAAAAGATTAGTTTTTCTTCTTATAAATATATTGTTTTAAAAGATCTTTAAAAACAAGCAAACAAATATTAAACTTAAAGTTTAATTTATTTTGTTTTACAAATACTAGAAAATTGTTTTGTTTCTTATAATACTAAATTATTTGTTTCTTAATTTAATTATTAAAGACTCGATTCATTTTTAATAGAAATTTTAGCTTTCTTTAATAAGCTATATAGACAATCAATTTTAATATAATTGTAATTAGATCTTCTTTTTGTTTTTTTATTAATATAGTTAGTTCGACTAGTTAAAAGACTTTAATTAATATAATTAGATAATAATTAATTTAATATTGCAAGTTTATATTTACTTTTATATATAAATAGTTCTTTATATTGTTCTTTTTATTTGTTAAAATAAAAATAATTATTGTTTCTAGAAAGATTTTTGCAATTTTAGTAATTAAAGTATGTAATTTTGTCGTATTAACAACTTTAAATAATTTAAAATCTAACAAAGATAATTCTAATATTAAATTTTGCAATTGTAATAACAAAGAAAAAGCTTCTTTAAAAGAATTTGAATTTTAGTCTTTTTTTTTGTTTTATTTTTTGTAAGTTTTGATGTCTTTAGACTTCGATTTTAATTTTAATTAAAAAATTAACAATTTAAATTCTTTTTATTTGTTACTTTAAGTTTGTGTTTTTTTTATATTTTTTGCAAAAGAAAGCAAAATTGTTTAAACTTTTATTTAACAAGTTTTCTTTAACTTTGCATTTAAAATTCTTATTAAATTATATCTTTAAAAATAATCTTTTATTTTAATTTTTAAAAGCTTTGTTTTAATAGACACTATTATATTTTTAAACTTTTTAACATTTATTTTGTTGTAGTTGTCGATTATATAGTTAGCAACGTATTTCGATTTTATAGTATAATATTTAAGTTGATTGTATATAACTTAATTTAATTTCTTTAAAATTTTCTATAGATTTTAACGTTTCTTTACTATTTGTAATATTGTTTCAATAATTAATTAATTTATATTTTTAGACAATATATTTGTAATCTTTAATAACTATAATTTGTAAAATTAAATTTAATTATTTTAAATTTGTAACTTTTTGTTTTAATTAATCTTTTATATTGTGTTTTTTAATTCTTGCTATAATAAATTACTTATTAGTACTTAGATATTCTTATTAATTGTTTGCTATAAATTTTGTATTTAATTCTTAATTATTTTCAAAGTATCTAGAATTGTGTTTTAAAGATTTTTTAAATATTTTTTTCTTTTATTGCTAATAGTTTTATTATATTAAAGTAGAATGTTAATTACTTAAATATAGATGCGATTCTTAATAATTAAATTGTTTTCTATAGATTAAATAATTCTTTCTTACAATTTAATTTAAGTTTAAATTTAAGAAGTTTAATATTACAATATTTGTAATTGTTACAATAATATTTGCTAATCTTGTATTTAAAATAATTTAGTCGAAAAAATTAATTTTTAATTATAGAGAAAATATATTAATATTATTAAATTTTGATTTGTGTCTTGTTTAGCAAGTGCAAGTTGTTATCTTTTATAAAAAAAATTTGTTAATATAAATAATAATTCTTGTTTTTAATTTTAATTTTTTAATAAAGATTAAGAAGTTTCTTTTGTAGAAAATTGTTTATATTTAGTATTTTATAATTGTTGTTCTAAATTTGCTATAATACAAGCTTAATAAAGAAAAATTTATACAAAAATAATAAATTAAAAAAAAAAATTTGTAGATAAAGAATTAGATTATTAAGTTGTTGTGCTTTAATAAATAAAGCAATAACTTGTTTTAAATATTTAACAAATATAAAGTTTTAAATATAGAGAATCTTTACTTATAGATTTAATTGTTGTTTGCAACATTTATATTATTAATTACGCAAAAAAATTGTATTAATATTTATTTGTATATTAACTTGTAAACAAGTATAAAGTTGATATAATTAATATATAATTTTGCTATCTTTATTGTTAAGAAATACTATATAAAAGATAATTAAAACTTGTTCTTTATAATTTGAAATTTTTTTTAAAATTTTAGAATTTTAAGTTAAGATTTGCTATTAATGCTTTTAGATCGCTTTTTAGTTGTTAATTTTAATTAATTAAAGTAGACAAACAAACGCTAATATTACTTGTTTACTTTTAATTAATCGAAATTATTAATATTTCGATTTTTTATTTTTTTTATTTTTCTATTTGTTTTTTTCGAATATTCGAAACTATAATATCTTGTAAATTATTTTATATAATTAAATTACTTTTTAATACTTATAAATTAATAAATTTTATATTAAAGTTTTTGCAAATAAAACAAATATAAAGATTGCAATATTTTTTTTTTTAAAAAAAAATCTTATACTTTTGTGTAATTTAAATAATTTTAATAAGATAGCAATAATATAATAATTGCAAACAATTTTTTGTTGCTTTAATTAAATTAATTCTTTGTTTTTTATATAAAATTATTTTTTATTTTTTTATTTTTGTTTTTTAATTTCGCAAAGATTTAAAAATTTTAATTTCTTATTATATATCTTTTTAATCGATTTTCTAAATAAGTATTTTTAAGTTTTGTATTATTAATTTCTTTTAAAATATAAAAGTCTTTAATTTTGTTTTTTTCTTTTATTTTAAAGAGATTTAATTATTAAAAAAATAATTTTATATTATATTTTTTATTAAGCTTAATATTATATAATAAAATTAAATCTTTAATTTAAAATAAACGCGTTAGCAATTAATAATTATTATTGAAAAGATTTTTGTTTGCTTCTTTAAAACAACGAAAATACAAAGTTGCTTTTTAGATATTTTTTTCTTCTTTTTAATTGTTTTGTTTGTAACGTCAATAAATTTGTTGTTAAACAAGCTTTTTTTAAATTTATAATATGTTAAATTAAATATTTTATTTCGATTAATAGCACAACTTTGTATTTAAACTCAAAATAAAACAATATTTTTTTAATAAATTCTTGAATTGTTATTCTATTAATTTACAATATTGTATACAAATGTTGTAATTAATTTGTAAAAACTTTCTTAATTAGTTTAAACAAAGTATTAACAATAAATTTGTATTCTCTTTTTATTATTTTATTTGTTTATAAATAATAAGTCGATATTGTTACTTTTTTAATATTATATTTTTTTAAAAGTTTAGTTGTTATATTAACTTTATTTTTAAGTTTGTTATTTATAATTATTTTTTTAATATATTTATATTAATAAAAAATGTTCTTTTATAGAAACTTTATTATAACAAATACTTTAAAATTCGAAATTATCTTAGTTTTTATTTATTTTATTAAATTATTTTGAGCAATTATTAGATTTATTTTAATAGACATTTTTGCAATTAATATATAAATACAATTTACAACAATCTTTTTTTACAAATCGAAAATATAAATTAAATATATAATTTTCTCTTATTTATTAAAAGTTTTTCGTTAATATTTATTGTAGCTTGCAATATATTTTTTGTAAAAATTAAATAAATTTTGTTATTAATATTAATTTGCAATATATTAATAAATATTTTTTTTCTTTTTATAATTATTTTTGTTATATAAGCTTTTTATAATTCGATTTTTGTTTTTTTGTTTAATTTATTATTTTATATAAAGATATATTTTTGTTTGTTTTTCAAAACAAATGCTTTTCTTTTATTAGAAAATAAAAAATATAATTCTTAAACTTGCAAAAATTCTTTTAATTTATATTTAATTTTTGTAACAAAATTAAATATTAAACAATTTGTTCGAATTTATTAAAATATTTGTTTTTAAAAATATTTTTGTTCTTTTTTAATATTGTTACTTATATAAGACAAATATAAATATAATTTAATTAATTGTTAATAAAATTATTAATATTTTTTTTATTAATTTTGTTAATATTGTTAAACAATTCTTTTAATTTTTTTAAAAGTTTGTTAGTTGTTATATACTTTTAATTAAGTATATATTGTATATTAAAATTGAAGAAACAAATTTAAATTAATTAGCAAGTTATTAAAGTATTAAACAAGTTTGTCGTAAAGCAATTAAATTAAATTATTAAAATATTTGTATTAATTTTAATTATAAATCGAATTTTATACAATTAGAATTGCACTTTCTTTAAAAAATTTAAAAATTTTTAACATTTTTGTTTTTTAATATTGTATTAGAATTTTTGTTTGCTCTAGAGTTTACTCTTATATTATAAAAAATATTTTCTCTTTATTATTGTATTAATTTGTATTAATACAACTTCTTAATCTTTTAAACTAGAATTAATTATTAAAATTAATTTTGCTAATTAAAATAAAGTAATTTAAAATATATATTGTTAATATATTTGTTAAAGCAATCTTTAATTTATTTATAATATTTTGTTGTTTAAAATTTTAAACAAAGACATATTTTGTCTTAAATAAACAATAGATTGATTCTACAATAATCATAAATTTTAATACTTAAATTTAATAATAAATATATACTTCTATAAAGACTCTAGCTTTAAAAACGTTTTTGCACAATAATTATTTAATAATTTTAATAATCTTAATGCTATTAAAGAATTGTTTATTAAAATTATATACAAAATTAACAATTTTAATTTCTAACTTGCAAAATTAAGATTTTCTGTTAAATATAATATACTTAAACAATTTTATATTTATTAATATTGTATTTAATCATTAAATATATTTTAAAACAAATAATTTAATTTTTAAAATTATCTTCTTGTTATTATAATTTAATTTAAATTCTTTTATATTTATATTGTTTACAAATAAGTAGTATTTATTAAGAAAATTCTTAAGAATATATATTACAATTTTTACAAATTAAGCAATCGAATTAGTTGCATTTTATAATAGACAAATTATTTTAAGTAGTTTAAAAGAAGTTATAAAAACAATAAAATTGCAACTCTTTAATACAAGACTTATTTAATTATATTTCAAAAAGAAATTAATTAATAATATAATAATTATTTTAACAAATTCTTTCGCAAACTTTTTAATATTAGAAGATATATTAGTATTTTAAACAATTATTTTGTTTATATTTATAGTTGCATTAATTATACAATACTTGTTTTTTTTCTTTTTACTTATTAGAAATTAAGAATTTCGATAAAAGTTATAACAATATTTTAACAAACTTGTTTAAAGACGTTTCTTTAATATCTTAATTATAATAAAATTTAATACTTAAGAAATTAGAAATTTTAAGATTTGTTATATTTTGTATTTTATAGTACAAATTTCTTAATTAGATACAATCTTTAACTTAATTTTGTTTATTTTAGCAAAGCTTTATATTAAAACAATTTTACAATTAAAGAGTATTATAATTAAGAGTTCTTATTTTTACAAAAAGAGTTCGAATTTTATAATTAGCTTCTAAATATGTTTTTTAATAAAATAAGAATTGTATCTGATATTTAAGAACTTAAATATTAGAAAGAAATTATATTTTTTGTTAAATTTTTTTTAAAAATTCTTTGTAATTAATAACTTTAATATTTTTTTCTAATTTAGATACTTGCTTAAGATAGAATTATCTAAATTACTTATATTTATTAAATTTATTTTCTAAATCTTTCGCTTATATATTGTATTTATTCGAACAAATAAACGCAACGCAATAAAAAATTAACAAAGAATATTGAACTTTTTGAACAATTAAATAGTAAAAGTCGCTTTTATAATATATAATTAAAAAGTTCGAATTATTAATAATTTTTAAAATATTTAAAATATAGTATTAATTTAAATATTTGTTCGATTTTAATTAGTTATATTAATAAATAAACAAACGCTAATATTGTTTGTTTACTTTAATTAATTAAAATTTTGTTAATTCTTTCTTTTAATTTTATTTTGCAATATTGTTATTCTAATAACTTTAATCTTTATTTTCGAAGATTTCTTGTAATTAAATTTGCGAAGTCGAATAATTATATTAATTGAACAATTATTTAAAGATTTAAAAATTTCTCTAAGAATACAATGTTTTTATTCTTGTTATTAAAATAATTAGCAAATATTTTTAAAATATTAATATGCTTTGCTTTGTCTTTAAAATAAATTGTTAATTTTAGAAAATTATTATTTATATTTACAAAGTTTATTTAAGTACTTTGCTAAAAAGATCGATCTAATAGAATTTTGTAATTAAGTCGAAAAACAACAAAAATAAAGATATAAATTATTATTTTCTTAATTAATATTTTTGCATTTTTTATTATTTTTTTGAAACAAATATGTACTTTTGTAACTTTTATTAATAAAATAGAAATACTTTATTAAATAACTAGATTAATTTTGTTTGCAAAGTTCTTATTAATACAATTAATTTTTATATTATTATTAAATATTGTTTTAACTTTAATATTTTTTAACTATATTTATACAATTAAACAAACAACAAAATATAGAGTTTTAAAAGATTTTACTTTTGCAACAATATTTTTAAAATAAACAATTTTAATAAATTTAACGCTAATTAATTTTATAATAATTATTGTCTCTTTCTTTTTTCTTATAAGCTTCTAAGATTTTCTCTTTGTTATTATAGTATTAAATTTTTTATTAAAAAGAGAACAAAAAAAAGAGCAACTTAAATTAAAACAAAAATCTAAAAAATTTATTAATTTTATCTTTATTTTTAAGATAAAAATACTTTGAATTAAAGTTTTAAAATTGATTTAATTTTTTATAATTTATAATATTCTTTTTGAATATTTTGTTTGTTATATATAGTTTATAAAAAAATTTTGCTTTTTTCTAGATTTAATTTTTTAATACTTAATAACTCTTAAATTAAAATTAATTATTGCAAGAACATTCTTTATTATAATATTTTTTTTTTTTTTTTTTTTTTTTTATATATTTTTTCTCTTGCAACTTTTACTATCTTTAAATAATTCTTAAATCTAACGTTTTTAATCTTCGAAAATCTTTCTTTCTTTCTAATTCTTTTTTTAATTATTTTAATTAATTGCTTTATTAAGAGTTTTTAGAGTACTTATTGTTTAAAAGAATTTTATTTTAATTAAACTTTCTAAATCTTTATTATTGTTTAATTTAATTTATTATTCTTTTTATCTTTTAACAAAAAACTAGTATTTAATTTTATTATTATTATTGTAATTATAAGATTTCGAATACAATTTTGCGTTTTTTATTAAAGACAAATTTTTATAATCTTTCTCTTAATCTTTGCATTATTAAGAGACAATTTTATTTCTTTATTTTTAAAATTGTTAAATTTATAACAAATTTTATTGTTTTTGTTTATATAAATTTTTTTATTTGTTATTAAGATTATTAACTTTAAACAAACTTATTATCTATACAAATTATAATAAAACAAATACTTATTTAATTTTAATTAAGATTAATTGTATTTAGAAACAAATACAAATTCTTAATAAATATAAATTGTTTCTTAAGATAAACTCTAAATTATTATTTAAATTTAAGAAAATATAATATACGAAATTTCTTATAATTGCGTTGTTATTATTTGTTAAATTATTTAATAAATTTTGCTTTTTATTATTTTGCAAATATTGTTAATTTTAAGATCTTCAAAAACTTGTATTAAAATATTTAGTATTTTATTAATTTTTGTATTTTTAATTGCGACTATTAATAATACTAAGAAAGCAAAGACTATTTTTAATATAACTTTTTTCTTTATTAGATTTTGCTTCTTGTTTATTATATTTATTAATTTATTTATATTAATATTCGCAACTTGCTAAGTAATTTAATTGCTATTAATATTTATTTCTTATATAATTGTTTTATTTTTAATTAATTTTATAATTGTCTTATATAACAATTTAAATATTATAATAATTGCGTTGTTTAAATTAATTTTATGTTTTTGCATTATTTTAGTACAAATGTTGCAAAAAAAATTCTTTAAATATTATAAAAATTTAGTGTATTTATTAACTTAATTAAATTTAATAAGTTTTAAGAAAATAACTTTAAATTGTTAACTATATTTACGAATATTATTCGATTTTGCTCTTAATATGTCTTTTAAAGACTTTAGAAATATATAAGAGTTAATTTTCTAATTTAAATTCTTATCTTTATATTTCTTTTTTAACTTATTTATTATTTGAAATTATTTTTTATTTGTTTAAATAACAATAAACTTAATAAAGTTCTTTATAAGCTTGTCGCAATATCGAGACAACTTAATAATTTTATATTAAAAAATAACTTTATACTTATTACAAAAATTTAAAAAATTAATAATATTAAGTTTATTAAAGTGCGATGCTTTTAATATTTTTAAAAAAAATATAAAGATTACGTAATAATAAAATTCTACAATTTTTATAAAATTATTGAATAAATTTGTTGTTAATATAAATATATTAAAAGAAAGTCTTGCAATCTTTTTATTATTTTAAGATATTATTTTTAAAAGAATAACTTAATAACAAGTAGTAAAAGTAACAACTACTAAATTAAAAAAACTAGTAATAATAATTAATTTAAAGAATAATATTTTTAATTTGCAAATTTTTTTCTTTTTTTTGCAAAAATATTAAGAAAAGATTTTCTTTTTTCTTTTTAACTTTGCGTTGTTTTTTTGTTTATTATTTCTTTATTTTTTTAATTGTTTATAAATAGATATTTTTGATTTATTGCTTTTTTTAATTCGTTATTGATTTATTGTTAACAAATATCTTTGTATTAAAGATTTGCTTTAATCTTTATTAAAAAAAGAGTTTAAATAGCGTTTTCGCTTTTAAGCAAACAAATTAATTATATTGTTAAAAAGCTTCTTTTAATAATATTATTATAGTTAACAAGCAATTTATTGTTTTAATAATAAATATTAATTGCAATTTTAATAAAATATTTTAATTTTTAAATTTATAATTTTTATTACTATTTTTAATATTTGAACTTTGTTTTTTCTTTTTTTGCTTTTTAATTTAATAATATCTTAATTCTTAAATTGTTAATTTTGTATTTTTAATTTTTGAAATTTTTAATTTTAATAATTTGTTAAAATTAATTTGTTTTTTATATTTTTTTTTTTGTGTTTTTAAGTTTTTAAATTTCTAAATTTTTAAAATTGTTTTTAAAGATATATTAACAATTTGTTGTTTTAATATTTGTTATTATAATTAAGTTTTTCTGTTAAACTTTAATATAATAAAATAAGAATAAAATTCTAGTTAGTAAATAACTATAACAACAAAGACTTATTGCAATATATATATAAATTGCACTATATAATTTAATAGTATATTAAGTAACTAAGATTCTAAGATTTAAGTAAGAAAGATCGCATATATATTGTAGATAGATTGCTAATATTGGTAGCAAGTATTCTTAAGTCTATAGTCTAATATTATCTAATTATCTAACTACAATAACTCTTGCGCAATCTATAGAATATTCTAAAGCTTCTAATTATATATAGTTTTTTTATTTGCTTTTGTATTCTTTGCTATTTTAGTTTCTACAATAATAATCTTTGCTATTGTTACTTATTTAACTTGTTTAATAATGTTAACAATTTTTTTTGTCTTGCACTTTTGTTTCTTTGTAGCAATAATTGTTTTTCTTGCAACAAAGATCTCTTTTTTAGTTTTATTTTTACTTCTTTTTTTAAATTTTTTTGTAGTATATATAGTCTTTGTAGTTTTTTTCTTTGTTATCTTTAAGACGTTTGCGACAAACTTTTTTGTTATTTGTTAAACTTCTTGCTTTATTTTAACAATAATAAGCTTTATTATTTGTTGCGTATATATAAATATTATAGCTTTGCAATCTTTTGCTATTATTAATTTAATAATATTATTAGCAACAATACTATTATATTATTAACAATATTCTTTGCGTACAATTGTTATTATTAGATATTTATTTAAATTCTTTGTAATAAGCTTTAGAATATTTGTTTAACTTTTTATTGTTTTAAGTAAACGAAACAATAAATTCGAATATATATTAAAGATATTTTTTTTGCAATAAAAGTTACAAATATAATTAATAACTTTCTTGATTAATTTTAACTCTTGCAACGTTTTTATAAAATATTTATTTAAATTTTGCAACAATAATATAATCTATTGTTTTGTAGTAACTTGTTTAACAACAAGTTTTGTTCTTAATAAATTTATAACAACTAAAGAGTTAAACAATATAATACTATAACTAGATAACTAGATAATATTAGACTATAAACTTGGAAATATTTATTACTAGTACTAGCAATCTATTTGCAATATATATTCGATCTCTTTTACTTAAATCTTAGAATCTTAGCTATAGAATATACTATTAAATTGTATAGTACAATTTATATATATATTGCAATAAGTCTTTGTTGTTATAATTGTCTATTAATTAAAATTCTATTTTTATTTTGTTATATTAAAGCTTAACGCGAAAATTTAATTATAACAACAAATATTAAAACAACAAATTATTAATATATCTTTAAAAACAATTTTAAAAATTTAGAAATTTAAAAACTTAAAAATACAAAAAAAAAATATAAAAAACAAATTAATTTTAACAAATTACTAAAATCAAAAATTTTAAAAATTAAAAACACAAAATTAACAATTTAAGAGTTAAGATATTATTAAATTAAAAAGCAAAAAAAGAAAAGATAAAATTAAAGTATTAAAAATAGCAATAAGAGTTGTAAATTTAAAGATTAAAATATTTTATTAAAATTGCAATTAGTATTTATTGTTAAAACAATAAATTGTTTATTAACTATAATAATATTATTAAAAGAAACTTCTTAATAATATAATTAATCTATTTGCTTAAAAACAAAAACATTATTTAAACTCTTTTTTTAATAAAGACTAGAGCAAGTCTTTAACGCGAAAATATTTATTAACAATAAATCGACAACTAATTAAAAGAAGCAATAAATTAAAAACGTTTACTTATAAACAATAAAAAAAATAAAAAAGCAATAAACAAAAAAACAACGCAAAGTTAAGAAAAAAAAAGAAAATCTTTTTTTAATATTTTTGCAAAGAAAAGAAAAAAATTTGCAAATCGAGTATTTATTTTTTGAATTAATTATTATTACTAGTTTTTTTGATTTAGTAGTTGTTACTTTTACTATCTATTATTAAGCTATTCTCTTAAAAATAATATCTTAAAACAATAAAAAAATTGCAAAGCTTTCTCTTAACATATCTATGTTAATAACAAGTTTACTTTATAATTTTATAAAAATTGTAGAACTTTATTATTACGTAATCTCTATATCTTTCTTAGAAACGCTAAGAGTATCGCACTTTAATAAATTTAATATTATTAATTTTTTAAATTAATTCTCGAATCTTTATAATAAGTATAAAATTATCTTTTAATATAAGATTATTAAGTTGTCTCAATATTGCAATAAACTTATAGAGAATTTTATCAAATTTATTGTTGCCTAAATAGATAAAAAGTAATTTAAAATAATAAATAAATTAAAAAAAAAATATAAAGATAAAAATTCAAATTAGAAAATTAACTTTTGTACTTTTTTAAAGTTTTTAAAAAACGTATTAAAAGCGAAGTCGAATAATATTTGTAAATATAATTGACAATTTAAAGTTATTTTCTCGAAGCTTATTAAACTTAATTAAATTAATAGATACACTAAATTCTTGTAATATTTAAAGAGTCTTTTTCGCAATATTTGCACTAAAATAATGCAAAAGTATAAAATCAATTTAAACAACACAATTATTATAATATTTAAATTGTTATACAAGACAATTAAAAAACTAATTAAAAATAAGATAATTATACGAAAAATAAGTATTAATAGCAATTAAATTGCTTAACAAATTGCGAATATTAATATAAATAAATTAATAAATATAATAAACAAGAAGCAAAATCTTATAAAAAAGAAAATTATGTTAAAGACAATTTTTGTTTTCTTAATATTGTTAATAGTCGTAATTAAAAATATAAAAATTAACAAAATTCTAAATATCTTAATACAAGCTTTTGAAGATCTTAAGATTAATAATGTTTGCAAAATAATAAAGAGCAAAATTTATTAAATAATTTAATAAGCAATAACAATACAATTACAAAAGACTTTGCATATTGTATTTTCTTAAATTTAAATAACAATTTAGAGTTTATTTTAAAAAACAATTTATATTTATTAAGAATTTGCATTTGTTTTTGAATACAATTAATCTTAACTAAAATTAAATAAGTATTTGTTTTGTTACAATTTATATAAACAATAAGTTTGTTTAAAGTTAACAATCTTAATAATAAATAAGAAGATTTATATAAATAAAAGCAACAAAATTTGTTATAAGCTTAACAATTTTAAAAATAAAAAAATAAAGTTGTCTCTTAATAATGCAAAAATTAAAAAAAAGACTATAAGAATTTATCTTTAATAAAGAACGCAAAATTGTGTTCGAAATCTTATAATTACAATAATAGCAATAAGATTAAATACTAGTTCTTTATTAAAAAATAAAAAAAATAATAAATTAAATTAAGCAATAGTAAAGATTTAAAAAGCTTAATTAAAACAAAATTCTTTTAAGCGACAAACGCTTTAGAAATCTTTAATAGAGCAATTAATTAAAATAATTAAAAAAAGAATTAGAAAGAAAAAAAATTCTTAAAGATTAAAAATGTTAAATTTAGAAATTATTTAAAGATAACAAAAGTCGCAAAAGAAAAAATATATATAAAAAAAAAGTAATAAAAACAAAAGTAAAAAATATTACAATAAAAAACGTTTTTGCAATAATTAATTCTAATTCGAGAGTTATTAAATATTAAAAAATTAAATCTAAGAAAAAGCAAAAGACTTTTGCAAACTATATACAACAAATAGAATATTTAAAAAGAATACTATAAATTGTAAAAAATTAAATTAATTTTAAAACTCTAACTCAAAGTATTTTTATCTTAAAAATAAAAATAAAAATAATAAATCTTTTAAATCTTTGTCTTAATTTAAATTGCTCTTTTTTTTGTTCTTTTTTTAATAAAAAATTTGATACTATAGTAACAAAAAAAAATCTTAAAAGCTTATTAAAAAAAAGAAAGAGACAATTGTTATTATAAAATCAATTAGCGCTAAATCTATTAAAATTGTTTATTTTGAAAATATTATTGCAAGAGTAAAATCTCTTAGAATTTTATATTTTGTTGTTTGTTCGATTGCGTAAATACAACTAAAAAATATAGAAATTAAAACAATATTTAATAATAATGCGAAAATTAATTGTATTAGTAAGAGTCTTGCAAATAAAATTAATTCAATTATTTAACAAAACATTTTTATCTTATTAGTAGAAGTTACGAAAGCACGTATTTGTTTCAAAGAAATAATAAAAAATACAAAGATATCAATTAAGAAAGTAATAATTTATATTTTTATTTTTGTTGTTTCTTAACTTAATTACGAAATTCTATTAAATCGATCTTTTTAATAAAGTGCTTAAATAAGCTTTGTAAATATAAACAATAACTTTTTAAAATTAACAATTTATTCTAAAGACAAAGCAAAATATATTAATATTTTAAGAATATTTATTAATTACTTTAATAACAAAAATAAAAATATTATATTTTTAGAGAAATCTTTAAATCTTTAAATAATTGTTTAATTAATATAATTGCTCAATTTTGCAAATCTAATTGCAAAAGATCTTCGAAAATAAAAATCAAAGTTATTAGAATAACAACATTGCAAAATAAAATTAAAAGAAAAAATTAATAAAATTTTAATTAATTAAAGCAAACAAGTAGCATTAGCGCTTATTTGTTTGTTAATATAATTAATTAAAATTAAACAAATATTTAAATTAATATTATATTCTAAATATCTTAAAGATTATTAATAATTCGAATTTTTTAATTATATATTATAAAAGAGACTTTCGCTATTTAATTATTTAAAAAGTTTAATATTCTTTGTTAATCTTTTATTGCGTTGCGCTTATTTGTTCGCGTAAATACAATATATAAGCGAAAAATCTAAGAAATAAATTTAATAAATATAAGCAATTTAGATAATTCTATTTTAAACAAGTATTTAAATTAAAAAGAAATACTAAAGTTATTAATTACAAAAAAATTTTAAAAGAAATTTAATAAAAGATATAATTTCTTTTTAATATTTAAATTCTTAAATATTAAATATAACTCTTATTTTATTAAGAAACGCATTTAAAAGCTAATTATAAAGTTCGAACTTTTTTTGCAAAAATAAAAACTCTTAATTACAATACTTTTTAATTGTAAAATTGTCTTAATATAAAATTTTACTAAGATAAACAAAATTAAATTAAAAATTATATCTAATTAAGAAATTTGTACTATAAAGTACAAAATATAATAAGTCTTAAAATTTCTAATTTCTTAAATATTAAATTTTATTATAATTAAAATACTAAAGAAATATCTTTAGATAAGTTTACTAAAATATTGTTATAACTTCTATTAAAATTCTTAATTTTTAATAAATAAAAAGAAGAAAAACAAGTATTTTATAATTAATGCGACTATAAAGATAAACAAAATAACAATTTGAAATACTAATATATTTTTTAATATTAAAGAGTTTACGAAAGAGTTTGTTAAAATAATAATTATATTATTAATTAATTTCTTTTTAAAATACAATTAAATAAATCTTGTATTAAAGAGTTGCAATTTTATTGCTTTTATAATTTCTTTTAAACTACTTAAAATAATTTGTCTATTGCAAAGTACAATTAATTTAATTGCTTAATTTGTAAAAATTAGAATATATATTTTTAAAAAATTTCTTAATAAATATTATTTATTTGTAAACAATATAAATATAAAAGAATTTAAATTAAATTATAACAACAAGAAAATAGTTTTAAAGATTAAATTATTTGTTTTAAAATATATTTAATAATTAAATGCAATATTAATAAATATAAAATTGTTCAAATATATTATATTTAACAAAAAATTTTAATTTTGCAAGTTAGAAATTAAAATTGTCGATTTTGTATATAATTTTAATAAACAATCTCTTAATAGCATTAAAATTATTAAGATTGTTAAATAGTTATTATATAAAAATATTTTTAAAGCTCGAATCTTTATAGAAGTATATATTTATTATTAAATTTAAATACTAAAGTTTATAATTGTTGCAAAACTAATTTATTATTTATTTAAAACAAAATATATTTTTGTTTAAGACTTTAAACAACAAGATGTTATAAACAAATTAAAGATTGCTTTAATAAATATATTAATAATATATATCTTAAATTACTTTATTTTAATTAACAAAATTATTTTAATTGTAAATTCTAATTTAAAAGATTAAGAAATTGTATTAATACAAATTAATATAATAACAAAGAAAAGATATTTTTTACAATATAAGAGTAAACTTTAAAGCAAACAAGAATTTTAATACAATATTAAAAAGCAAAAATATTAAAAACTTATAAAAGTTTTAAAAAAAATGCAATTTTAATTGTATAAAATTCAATTTATAATTAAAATTAATACAAATAATTTAATAATTTAACTTAATTGCTTTGCGACAAATTTGCTTAATACTTTAATAACTTGCTAATTAATTTAAATTTGTTTTTTTAATTTTAATATATAATATATATTTAATTAAAAGTATATAATAATTAACAAACTTTTAAAAAAATTAAAAGAATTGTTTAACAATATTAACAAAATTAATAAGAAAGACATTAATAATTTTATTAACAATTAGTTAAATTGTGTTTACATTTGTCTTACATAAGTAACAATATTAAAAAAGAACAAAAACATTTTTAAAAATAAATATTCGAATAAATTCGAATAAATTGTTTAATATTTAATTTTATTGCAAAGATCAAATATAAATTAAAATTTTTTTTGCAAGTTTAAAAATTATACTCTTTATTTTTTAATAAAAGAAGAGCGTTTGTTTCGAAAAATAAATAAGAATATATCTTTACGTAAAATAGTAAATCGAACAAAAAACAAAAATCGAATTGTAAAAAGCTTGTATAACAAGAGTAATTATAAAAAGAAAAAGAGTATTTATCGATATATTGCAAATTAATATTAATAAGAAAATTTATTTAATTTTTGCAAGAAGTATATTGCAAATTGCAATAAATATTAACAAAAAGCTTTTAACAAATAAGAGAAAATTATATATTCGATTTATACTTTCGATTTGTAAAAAAAGATTGTTATAAATTGCATTTATATATTAATTGTAAAAACGTTTATTAAAGTAGATCTAATAGTTGTTCGAAATAATTTAATAAAATAAGTAAAAGCTAAGACAATTTTAAATCTTAAAACACTCGCTATAGTAAAATTTTTATAAAAGAATATTTTTTGTCAACATAAATATATTAAGAAAATAATTATAAATAACAAACTTAAAAATAAAATTAATATAACAACTAAACTTTTAAAAAAATATAGTATTAAAAAAGTAATAACGTCAACTTATTATTTATAAGCAAATAAAATAATAAAAAGAGAATATAAATTTATTGTTAATACTTTGTTTAAACTAATTAAGAAAGTCTTTATAAATTAATTACAACATTTATACGCAATATTATAAATTAATAAAACAACAATTTAAGAATTTATCAAAAAAATATTATTTTGTTTTAAGTTTAAATACGAAATTGTATTGTTAATTAAAATAGAATATTTAATCTAGTATATTATAAACTAAGAAAAAGTTTGTTTAACAATAAATTTATTAATATTGCGAACAAAACAATTAGAGAAAAAAATAAAAATGTTTAAAAAACAACTTTGCGTCTTTATTGTTTTAAAGAGACAAACAAAGATCTTTTTAATAATAATTATTAATTATTAATGCGTTTATTTTAAACTAAAGATTTAATTTTATTATATAACATTAAGCTTAATAAAAAATACAACATAAAATTATTTTTTTAATAATTAAATCTTTTTAAGATAAAAGAAAAAAACAAAATTAAAACCTTTTATATTTTAAAAGAAATTAATAATACAAAACTTAAAGATACTTATTTAAAAAATTAATTAAAAAAATATATAATAAAAATTTAGAATCTTTAAGTCTTTGCAAAGTTAAAAGACAAAAATAAGAAAATAAAAAATAATTTTATACAAAAAACAAAAAATTAATTTAATTAAAGTAACAAAAAATTGTTTGCAATTATTATATTATTGCTATTTTATTACAATTATTTAAATTATATAGAAATATAAAAAAAAAATTTAAAAAGAGAAAAAGTTGCAATCTTTATATTTATTTTATTTGCAAAAGTTTTAATATAAAGTTTATTAATTTATAAGTATTAAAAAGTAATTTAATTACGCAAAGTGATTTACAAGACATTATAATTTCAAATATTCGAAAAAAACAAATAAAAAAATAAAAAAATAAAAAAGTTAAAATACTAACAATTTCGATTAATTAAAAGTAAATAAATAATATTAGTATTTGTTTGTCTATTTTAATTAATTAAAATTAACAACTAAAAAGCAATTTAAAAGTATTAATAGTAAACTTTGACTCGAAGTTTTAGAATTTTAAAATTTTTGTCAAATTATAGAGAACAAATTTGAATTATTTTTTACGCAATATTCTTTAACAATAAAGATAGCGAAATTACACGCTAATTATATTAGCTTTATATTTGTCTACTAGTTAATATATAGATAAATACTAATACAATTTTTTTGCGTAATTAATAATATAAATGTTGCAAACAACAATCAAATCTATAAGTAAAAATTTTTTGTATTTAGAATTTTATATTTGTTAGATATTTAAAATAAGTTATTGCTTTATTTATAAAAATATAGCAACTTAATAATTTAATTCTTTGTTTACAAAATTCTTTTTTTCGATTTATTATTTTTGTATAAATTTTTTTTTATTAAACTTGTATTATAACAAATTTAGAGCAACAATTACAAGATATTAAATGTAAACAATTTTTTACAAAAGAAACTTTTTAATTTTTATCAAAAAATTAAAATTAAAATCAAAAATTATTATTTATATTAATAGAAAGATTTTGTAAAGAACAATAGCTTATATTTGCTAAACAAAATACAAATTAAAATTCAATAATATTAATATATTTTTTTTGTAATTAAAAATTAACTTTTTTGATTAAATTATTTTAAGTATAAGATTAGCAAATATTATTGCAACAATTACAAATATTATAGTATCAAATTTTTTAAACTTAAACTTAAATCAAATTGCGAAAAATAATTATTTAATTTATAAAAGACAATTTAATTATTAAAAATTGTATTTATATTTAAGTAGTTAACATTCTACTTTAATATAATAAAACTACTAGCAATAAAAAAAAAGAATATTTAAAAAATCTTTGAAATATAGTTTTAAATATCTTAAAAATAATTAAGAATTAAATGCAAAATCTATAACAAACAATTGATAAAAACGCTTAAATATTAATAAATAATTTATTATAACAAAAATTGAAGAACACAATACAAGAAATTAATTAAAACAAAAAACTACAAATTTAAAATAATTAAGTTTAATTTTGTAAATTATAATTATCAAAGATTGCGAATATATTGTTTAAAAATATAGATTAGTTAATTATTAAAGCAATATTATAAATAGCAAAGAAGCGTTAAGATTTGCAAAAAATTTTAAAAAAATTAAATCAAGCTATATACAATCGACTTAAATATCGCACTATAGAATCGAAATGCGTTGCTAACTATATAATCGACAACTATAACAAAATAAATATTAAAAAGTTCAAAAATACAATAGCATTTATTGAACAAAAACTTTTGAAAATTAAAATAAAAAATTATTTTTAAAGATATAATTTAATAAAAATTTTAAACACAAAGTTAAAGAAAATTTGTTAAACAAAAATTTAAACAATTTTGTTTTCTTTTATAAAAAATGCAAAAAAAGCGCAAACTTAAAACAACAAATAAAAAGAATTTAAATTGTTAATTTTTTAATTAAAATTAAAGTCGAAATCTAAAAATAACAAAACTTATAAAAAATAAAACTAAAAAAAAGATTAAAACTTAAATTCTTTTAAAAAAGCTTTTTCTTTGTTATTATAATTGCAAAATTTAATATTAAAATTGTCTTTATTAAATCTTAAATTATCTAAAATTGTTAATATAACAAAATTACGTACTTTAATTATTAAAATTGCAAAAATCTTTTTAAAAACAATAGCTATCTTTATTTCGACAAACAAGAAAAACAACACAAAAAACTATTTATATATAAAAGTAAGCATAAACTTGCAATATTGAATTAACTATTATTTAACAATATTAATTAAAGTCTTTTAACTAATTAAATTAACTATATTAATAAAGAAGTAAAAAAAAAATCTAGTTACAATTATATTAAAATTAATCGTTTATATAGCTTATTAAAGAAAGCTAGAATTTTTATTAAAAATAAATTAAATCTTTAATAATTAAATTAAGAGACAAATAATTTAATATTATAAGAAACAAAACAATTTTCTAGTATTTGTAAAACAAAATAAATTGAACTTTAAGTCTAGTGTTTGTTTACTTGTTTTTAAAAATCTCTTAAGACAATATGTTTATAAGAGAAAAGAATTAATCTTTTTATTTAACAATTTTTAATAAGTTAATATTTAACTTCGAATAATAGACAATACTAGCTTAGCGAAATAAAATTAACATAAAATAATTGTTTATTAAAATTAATTTGTTTATTTAATTGTTAATTCGAAGTACTAGATATAATTGCAACTTTAGAGCGAATTGCAAATAATATTATATTATTAATAAAAAAACAACAATTAACAAAAAAAGTAATTTCTTAATTATTTGTTCTCTATATTGCAAATAATAATATAAATAAATTTAAATTTTTATATAATATATATACTTCTATAAGACAATTACAAGTATAAATTGTTAATAATATTTTATTTATTAATCTTTAAGAAATATAAAAATTAAATATCGAAATATTACTTTAATCTTAATGTAAATTAAAATATTTATTAAGAATTTTAACAATTGCAATCGATTGTTTTTTTTGTTGCACAAAATAATTTATTTTGCAAGAAATATTTGTTAAATAATTTTTATAATTAGATCGATATATAATTGCAAAAAGCAATAAAAAAAAATAACAAAACAAAAGAATACTAGAAATTAAATTAACAAAAAAGAATTTGCTAAAATAAGAATTGTATTAAGCAAATATATTTTGTTAATTTAAAAATATACAAATTGCGCAATCTTAAATCTTTTATTGCAAACTAGAAATCAAAATTAATACAAAAATTAAAATGTTTTTTATCTATATAATTCTATTAAAAAATAAAGAATTTTTAAAGAATTTTTGAATAAATACAAAAAGCAATATTATTGCAATTTATTAAAATTTAATTTTGTTAAATCTATTTTTAATTAACATATCTTATTGTTTTAAAATTGCTATTAACTTCTTTTTTATATTTAATATTAAGAATGTTATTATAAAATATACGCTTTAAAACTTAACAAAAATAATTAAAAAATTAAGAATATTATTCGAAAATATAAAGAAATTTAATTATCTAATAAAGCAAACTTAAGAATATACAATATATTATATAGAATTAGTATAAAGAAAAATTTAAAAAATAAAGAATAAAGTATTTAAATTTTATTTGTAAATACAATTTATAATATTTAAGAACTTTAAAATACTTAATGTTTATTAATTTAATATCTAGAACAATTTAAATTCTTATTTAATTAATTATAAAAAGAAAATAAGATTTAAGTCTCTAGTTATTTGTTTTAACAAAAAAGAGAAAATTTTGTTATTTTAATTCGAAATTAAAAAGAAATGTTATAAATTAAAACTAAATTAGCAATCTAAATTAAGTATCTCGAAACTAGAAATAACTTTTAAAATTATATATTTATCTTTTGTCTTAAAGAGTTTAATCTAAGCACAACAACAATAACTTACTTTATTATTGTTACTTTTCTCTTAGACTAATCTTCTAAATTTATGTTAAAAAAGCTTATTATTATTGTTATTATCTCTAGAAAATAAACAAGATTTACGACAATTAACTTTATTAAATACTTAATTTTAATCAAATAATTTTTTCGATCTTAGAAGAAACTTTATACAAATTAATTTATTATATTTTTTATATAATCGATTTAAATAACAAGAAAAACAAAGAATTTAGTTTGACAATCTTAAAAAAATAAGAGCAATTTTTTTATTTTTTTACTACAACTTTTGTATAAGCAAGAACAAAAATTTCTTAATTTAGTAATTAAGAGACAATTATTAAAAAAAAGAAAGTCGTATATAACTAAATAATCAAATAATATTAAACTATAAACTTAAGAATATTTGCTATTAATACTAGCGATTTATTTGCAATATATATTTGATCTTTTTTACTTAGATCTTAGAATCTTAGCTATAGAATATACTATTAAATTATATAGTGCGATTTATATATATATCGCGATAAGTCTCTGTTGTTATAGTTATCTACTAACTAGGATTCTATTTCTATCTCGTTACAATACTAGTTTATGCAAAGACGTATTGTAGAGTTGTTAATTTAAAAGTTGCAATTCGAAATATTTAAAAGACGACAAAAAATTCTATACAATCAAATTTGTTGTTGTTACAACAAATAGTATAATTAATTGTTTAATTATAATATAATTTGTAGACTTAAAATATCTCTATATTTAACAACTATATTATATAAGTAAAATAAATAAAAAGCTTAAATAAAATAATATTGTTTGCAATTATTAAATCTAGAAATTCTAGAGTTATATAAGATTTAAAGTTATTAATAATTAAAAGAATTTATTGCTTTGTACGTTTGTTGTAAATGTATCTAATAAAATAATAAAGTTAATTAATAATAAGATTATTATTAGAGTATTTAGTATTGCTAGTATTAAATAGCGTATTGTCGTCAATGTTGTTCGCAATTTATTTAACTAAAATATTTACTCTCTTAATAATTATTATAGACGAAATCGATTAATTGATAGCATTAATAGTCTTCGCGACAATAATATAATCGCAATTTTTAAAATTTGCTATTTGAAGCATATCTCTAATGTTTTTAGTAACGACAATATATGCTCTTTTGCAATCTATACAAAAGTTTGTCTCGTTTATATTTTAATAATTTGTCTCTTGTATATCTTTCTTGTTTATTATAATCTTTAATTTCTTAAAGTAGAGCTTCAATATTTTAATATTTGAAAAGATATTTTTTCGAACAATAGCAATAGATGTTTGACGACAAATTCTAAGCTCTAGATGTCTATTGTAAAAGCGTCGAAATTAATAATTGTCTATTAGAGAAACATTAAATAGAAGAAGACAATTAATAGCGTCGACAACAAACTTTATTGTTAGTAATATATTTATATTATTCAAATAAATAATATAGTCGACAATTATTTATTCTTGAATCTTAATATGCTTTTTATATATAGAAAAACAATTCGATTTTAAGAGTGTTTCGATAAGTCGATTTTGCAAATTTTGTCGATTATATGCGTACTCTAGAGCGCATTTCGTAACATTAATATAATTGTTATTCTAGAAGACTTCGTAAACTTGTATTACGCATATATTGCACTCTTAATAAATCAATTAAGTTATAATAGTAATAATAAATAAATAATAAGATAATTAGTTAAATTTTTGATAAAATGTTAATAATTTAGATAAATAGATAATACAAGTAGCATTTATCGAGAAACAAGACAATAAGAAACGAATTTAGTTATTAACTCGCGATTAGATAGTTCTACAACTATATGTTTTGTCTATCTATTTTGAACGTCGATCTTCTAGATCTTTTGCCTGCGTCTAGAAGACTATTTAATAGTATTAAATCAATTGTCTAAATGCGCATTTGCTTGCTTTGGTAGTTCGTAATAATTTTCTTCTCAAAGAGATATTTTTTTTAACTGGAAGAACTGCCTTTTCCGCCACCTAAATATCTATTGTTTCTCCTCCAATTAATTAACTTTCTATGCATAATTTATAGATTACAGTAAAGAATTTAATTTAACGCGATATTTATCAAATTTGATTGTGGTAATATAAAGTTATACTAGATACTAGAAAATCGTCGCTTTTTAGATAATTAAGATAATCTAGAAATTAAGATGTAATCCACCTACTAGCGCTCGCGTTAGAAGATAAGATATCTACTTTTATTTTAAAATCGATTCGACTCGATCCAAGTCAATATTCGATTCCAATATTAGGAATTGAATCGAATTGTTAAGGAATCGAAAATAACGTTATAATGTCAAGAATTACTAATTTTAGAATTTTTTTTATTAATAAAATGCAATATTTGTATCTATAGACTCTATAGATCTTATAGATACAATCCATTAATAAAATGCATTATTTATATCTATAAACTCTATAGAATCTATAGATGCGATTTAATTATTTTCTTTTTAAAAAGTAGTAATACATTACTATAATGTATTATCTTATTATAATTTAAATAATTAAATATTATTAAATATATATTGACTATTAATAATTATAATATAATTATTTAAATAGTCTTAACGATTTGGGTCGATTTTTCGAGTCGAGTTTTGGTTTTAACTCTAGGAATCAACTCAACTCGACTCAATAGACTAATCGTTCGATTCTAATAGTTGGAACCGAATTGCATAAATTATGAAAATACTAACTATATCAGGTTAAAACTTGGCCTAATTAGGTATAACTTTCGGGTCGGGTTATAGATTTTGGGGAAAAACCGACCCGAACGATTAGTCTACGACTCAATATTCGATTCCAACTTTAGGAATTAGACTGACCGCGTCGGGTCGGGTCATCGAGTTCGGGTCGGGTACTCGACCCGAATCGGGTCGAGTTGGTTCCAAAAGTTGGAATCGAAAAGTTGGTTCGATTTCTAGGGTCGAAATCGATTATTTGATTCGATTTCTAGGATTGGAATTGAAATCCGATCCAAAAAATCGACCCAAATTGCCAAGACTTTTAATTAAATAATTAAATAATTAAATAATTAATAAATAGTATCTATAACGTCTATAGATGCAAATTATATATTAATATTATTTTTTTAATATTTTAAAATTTAAATAGCATCTATAGATCTATAGATGCAAATTATATATTAATATTGATTTTTTAATATTTAAAAATTTAAATAGCATCTATAGGTCTATAGATGCAAATTATACATTAATATTAATTTTTTAATATTTAAAAATTTAAATAGTATTTATAACACTTATATATATAGATAATATATTATAGTAATATATTATTATTTTCTACAATTAATTAATAATTATTTTAAATTTATAGAAAATATCTAAAAAACTAAAAATTAAAGTTTAATTCTAAAAATAGTAATTCTTGATATAATAATGCAATTTTTTGGTTTCTTAACAATTCGATTCGATTCCTAATATTAGAATCGAAAATCGACTTAGATTGTGTCAATTTGTGTCCAAAATATCAGGAATCGACTTAGGTTTTAGATCGATTTCTAGGGTTGGAATTGTTGGATCGAGTCGATTCCAAAAGTTGAAATTAAAACTCGATCCAACAATCAATTTATTAGAAATTAACTCGTCAAGACTTTTGAGTCGAGTTAACTTGAATTGTTAAGATTTAAGTTAATTAATTAACTCGAACTTGATTAATCGATCCAATGCAATTAATCTAAGAAATATATAGTTTTGCGTTTGTTTATTATCAAATTCGATATATTTTCTTAGAAATTTTTCGAACAAATCTAAATCTAAAATATATCTTTTTATATATTTAGAATCGATCTCTATTTATATTTCTAATTATATTTGAAAACTATCTATATAGAAGATCGAAATATCTAAAATTTGTTTTTCTATTATTGTGTAAAGTAGCTACTATCTCTTTAAGTAAAGTTGCGTAGTTAAGCGAGTCAAGTTAGATAGTACGTGTAATAATAATAGTAGCATTTGTAGTAGAACTAATTGCTAAGGAACGCAAGTGCGAGAAAAACCTCGTCCTCTATAAAATACTTTCTCGCTTGCTACTAAGAGGAAGCGATACGCAAACAATATTCGTTGACCCAATATTAGTCTAGCTTAGATCTAGTTCGCGCGATCCTTTGCCAAGCACGCATTGACGTACGCTGGGCACGCTATTGCGAAGCAGGCCTAGCACTACGAGGCACGCTTCACATATTGTTTTTCTTGTATTTTTTTGCTTATCTTGTCGACAATTCTTTTGTTTATCTTGTTAACTTTGTATAGACAATTAACTTTTAAATATTTAACTATAAGTTATATCGACAATATTATTGTTAATATTTGTTTGAAGTTAATACAATAAATTAGTTAACAATCTTAATAAGATAAGTATTTAATACAAGAATTTAGATACTTAAGATTTGCGTTAATATACTTAAACAAAAGCAAAAATAATAATAATTAATAGTACTTAGCAATTAATACAATAATTTAGACAATAAGAGTTGCTTGTCTTCGAAACTAATATTAAAATTATCAATTAATATTAAAAGAAAGACAATTGTTATAAATACAAAATAAGCAAAACAACTAGTTGTATAATATAATAATTAATAATTAAACTAGAAACAAATGCTAGCTAGATAAATTCTAATTAATATAGATTCTAATTAATAACAATAATAGCTAGATAAATTATAACTAATGTTAACTAACTAGATAATGCTCGTATTATTTTTGTAACTAATTTGAATTTTCTATTAGATAGTAGTTGTTGTTTAATTTAATTTTAAAAATAATTGTTTCTATATTAATTTATTTTCTAATATTGTTTTAACTATTAAATATCTTTTTTAATATAATATTAATCTATTAACAATCTATTAAATTTTATAATTAACAATCTCTTATAAAGTAACTTGATTTGTTATATAAATAATATATTTTCTAAAATTTATTATCTTGCTTTTTTCTAAAAAAAAATCTTTTTATATTATTAAATAAAATTCAATTTTATAGATACAAATTTTCGATAATCTAAGTTACTATACTTCTAATTAGAACAATTTTTTTTTTGCTAATATTTAATTGTTAATTTAAAGAAAATTTCTAATCTTTTTTAAAATAAATTATATTCTTTTTTATAGTTTTTTTATATAGTTTGTTGTTAAAATTAATAATTACTTCGATAAAATTAAATATATTGCTAAGAATTCTTTTATTATATATAATTTTGTTTTTTAGATTATTTTTTAGATTTTGTTAAAATATTATTATAAATACAATATTGTTTTATTTAATTAAATTAATATATTTTTAAAATCTAACTATATAGTTTGTTGCAGAAATTTATTAAATTAGATACTAAATTATTTTTTTCATAATTTGTTTTTTATTAAAAATTTTAAAAATTCTTTAAAACTCTCTCTTAAAGTTATTAAAGTCTATAAATATTATATAAGAATTTTTGCTATTATTTTTTAATATTTTTGTAAATTTAATTTAAATTAATATTAAACTCTTTCTTTGAAAAATATTAATACAAAAATTATCTTTTAATTTGCTAAAATAGAATAGAAAATAAAATAGATATTTATTTGTATAAATTAGTTTTTTAGATTAATACAATCTTTATAGTAGATATCGAATTTGTTAATTTTAATTTTGTTATTTTCTATAATTAATAATCGATATAATACTAATAAGCTAATATTTGAAATAAAAATATATTAATCTAATATAGATATTTTTAGAGTATTTAAAATATTATACTAATACTTTTTACTAGATTGATTGCGTCGAATCGATTAATCGAGTTTGAGTCGATTAATCGACTCAAATCTTGACAATTCGAGTCAACTTAACTCGAAAGTCTTAACAAGTCGATTTCTAAAATTGAAATCGAAAATCGAATCGAATCGAGTCAATTTCTAAAGTTAAAATCGAAAATCGATTCGAAAAAATCGACTCGAATTGCTAAAAAATAAAGTTATTTAATAACGAATTTAATAAACAAAAATTAGATTTTAAATCTTATTATTTTTTTATCTAAATATTTTATAATAATGCAATAAAGTAATGCATGTAAACTATTTAATATTTATGTAATAAATAAATTACAACTATTATAATCTTTCGATAAACTTCGATCTTATATTTTATCGAAAAGTGCATAATAATATATTTAGATAATGCACTTAAACTTATTAATGCTATTAATTAGTTCAAGATCTTTACAATCTTGTAACCAATTTTATTCTTAATATTATTATTATCGTCTTTACTTTTGTTATTATTATTATTGTTTTTGTATTCTATATCTTTATATTTGTTATTTATTATTTTCGCATTATTCTTTGCCTTCTTTTATTTTATCTTTACTCTATTATTATTAATTTTAATCAAATCTTTAGCATCGTTATTTGTTGATCTTAAAGAATTAAATATTTTGCGATTTGCAATATTTTTATTGTTTGCAAAAGTATCTTTGAATCTTTTAAATTCGTTAATCGCATTTAGATTGTATGTTTTCTTTAATTTATTAAATTCTTTATAATGTAAAATGCGTTATTAAATTATTTCGATAATTAATATTATGTATTTAATTATATTTTCGCTCAATTCGAACTAATTAAAATTAGGCTAATACGTAAATTAATTATTTCATTTATATTAGACTTTATATATACTTAAATATTAAGAGATTGTATTGTATCTACGTCTTTACTTTTTAAGATTATTCGTATAGTAATCGCATTAACTTTAGTCTATTTTGCAATATCTTTGTTTTTAGTCTTCTTTATTAATTTGATCTTAAAGTATTGCGCTACAATATAATTAATTTTTTAAATATATATGCATTATTATACAATTCTTTTTTTACTCTTTTATTAATTACTATATTTTTAACATTTTCTTTTATGTTAATTTGAATTTATCTAAAGACTTTTTTGAAGACAATTGTTATTTGCAATTTAATTAGACGCTTGTAAAGCGTTATATAATCGATATTTTGCTTTTTGTAAAGTAATTTTTTATCTTCGATTTATATTGCAATACAATTTCTATTAGCAATAATTTGCGAAAGAATTGATAAAATAGATATTTTGCGCTTTGAATTAGTTCTAAAGATAATTTATATAGATAATGCAAAGCAAGTCTTTTATTTAATAATATTGCATTAGCTACTTAACGATATTCTAATTTCTAAATAAGAAGAAATTCGATCTTAAAAAATCTATTTTTTTAATTAGTTTTAATAATAATGTATGCAAATAATACAAAATAAACTCGTATATTAATTACGTAAATTAAGACAATAAATAGTATTAAATATATTAATTAATATATAGTATTTAAATAGAAAAGTTGTCGCAATTATAAGATAAATTTATGCGTTTAACATTAAAATTAGAATTCAAATATTACTTTTATTTAATATTATTACGATTAAAAATTATTATTTTCATTACGTTAATTATCGCATAATATACACTCTTTAATTATCGAAATCGAACACAAATACGCATATTTATTGCGCATTATTTTATTGCATTATTTATTAAATACTTAATCGCAAAACTTGTTAATTCTCGCATTCTATATTATTAATTCTTTTATTTAATATTGAAAATTTTTAACTTAACAATACGTTTTGCTTTAAAACCCTAATAATTTAAATTAAACAAATTAATAATGTATTTGAGTAATGCATTCAATATATTACGTATCGCTAATATACTTAATTTAGTTTATAAAATAGAAAACAAGAAATTGCGAAATAATATAACAACGCAAGTTAATTAAAACAAAGAAAAGAAATCGATTAAAATAGCTTTTAATATATAAAAAATAATGCAAAAAGATAATATATTAAGCTATTATTAACTAAGTGTTTATAATATAGAAAAAGCGCAAATATAAATTTAAAACAATAGCTTTATATAAAATTCGCAAGTACTAGAAAATTAATAATTTATTAATTTCGAAGATATTCTTCGCAAAATTAATTCGAGAAATTTTGCAAAATAAAGTTGTTAACAAAGAAAACAATAAAGAATATTAAATTTAAGTATCGATTTTATTAGTTTTTCAAAAGATTATTAAAAGTTTTATAATCGACTTTTTCTCTAATAAGTATATTATTTATTTGTATTATTATTGTTTTTATATAGTGTAACAAGATAGAGATAGAATTCTAGTTAGTAGATAACTATAACAATAGAGACTTATTGCAATGCATGCATAAATCGCACTATACAATTTAATAATATATTAAGTAACTAAGATTCTAAGATCTAAATAAGAGAGATCGAATATATATTGCAAATAGATTGCTAATATTAATAACAAACATTTTCAAATTTATAGTTTAATATTATCTAGTTACTTAATTATATACGATTTTCTCTTTTTTAATAATTGTCTTTTAATTATTGAATTAAGAAACTTTTGTTCTTGCTCGTGCAAAAGTTGTAGTAAGAAAATAAGAAAATTGCTTTTATTTTTTTAAGATTGTCAAGTTAAATCTTTTGTTTTTCTTGTTACTTAAGTCGATTGCGTAAAGAACGTAATGAATTAATTCGCATAAAGTTTTTCTTAAGATTAAAAAAATTATTTGATCAAAACTAAGTATTTGATAAAATTGATTATTGTAAGTTTTGCTTATTCTCTAAAAACAATAACAATAATAATAAGCTTTTTTGACGTAAATTTAAAAAATTAATCTAAAAGAAAAGTAACAATAATAGAGTAAGTTGTCGTTGTTATACTTAAGTTAAATTCTTTGAAATAAAAGATAAACATATAATTTTAAAAGTTATTTCTAGCTTTAAAATACTTGATTTAGATTGCTAATTTAATTTTAATTTATAATGTTTTTTCTTAATTTTAAATCAAAATAATAAAATTTTCTCTTTTTTGTTAGAACAAACAATTAAAGACTTAAATCTTGTTTTTTTTTTATAGTTAATCGAATAAGAATCTAAATTGTTCTAAATATTAAATTGATAAACATTAAATATCTTAAAGTCTCTAGACGTTATAAATTGTATTTACAAATAAGATTTAAATACTTTATTCTTTATTTTTTAAATCTTTCTTTATATTAATTTCACGTAACGTGTTGTACGTTTTCGAGTTTGCTTTATTAGACAATTAGATTTCTTTATATCTTTGAACAATATTCTTAATTTCTTTATTACTTTTGTCAAGTTCTAAAGCGCACATTTTATAATAATATTTCTAATGTTAAATATAAAAGAAAAGTCGATAACAATTTTGAAACAATAAAATATATTAGTTAAAGATAGATTTAACAAAGTTAAGTTTTAATAAGTTGTAACAATATTGTTTCTTGTATTTATTTAAAAATTCTTTAGAGTTTCTTTATCTTTTAATAGAGTTACGTAGATAAGAAATATTTTAATTTTTATATTAATTTTGATTTCTAGTTTGCAATAAAAGATTTAAGATTGTGCAATTCGCATATCTTTAAATTAATAAAATATATTTGCTTAATACAATTTCTATTCTAATAAATTCTTTTTTGTTAATTTAGTTTCTAGTATTTTCTTATTTTGTTATTCTTTTTTTATTGCTCTTTGCAATTATACGTCGATCTAATTATAAAAATTATCTAGCAAATACTTTTCGCAAAATAGATTATTTTGTGCAACAAAAAAAATAATCGATTATAATTGCTAAGACTCTTAATAAATGTTTTGATTTACATTAAGATTGAAGTAACGTTTTGACGTTTAATTTTTATGCTTTTTAAAGACTAACAAATAAGATATTGTTAACAATTTATGCTTGTAATCGTCTCGTAAAAGTATATATATTATATAAGAATTTAAATTTATTTATATTATTATTTGCAACATAGAGAACAAACAATTAAGAAATTATTTTTCTTGTTAATTGTTGTTTTTTCGTTAATAATATAATATTATTTGTAATTTGTTTTGAAGTTGCAATTATATTTAATACTTCGAGTTAACAATTAAATAAGCAAATTAATTTTAACAAACAATTATTTTATATTAATTTTATTTTGTTAAATTAATATTGTCTATTACTTGAAATTAAACATTAATTTATTGAAAATTATTAAATAAAAAGATTAGCTTTTTTTCTTTATAAACGTATTGTTTTAAGAGATTTTTAAAGATAAATAGACAAATATTAGATTTAAAATTTAATTTATTTTGTTTTATAAAAACTAGAAAATTGTTTCGTTTCTCGTAACATTAAATTATTTGTCTCTTAATTTAATTATTAAAGATTTAATTTATTTTTAATAGAAATTTTAGCTTTCTTTAATAAGCTATACAAACAATTAATTTTAATATAATTGTAATTAGATCTTCTTTTTGCTTCTTTATTAATATAATTAGTTTAACTAATTAAAAGACTTTAATTAATATTGCTAGATAATAATTAATTCGATATCGCAAATTTATATTTACTTTTACACATAAATAGTTTTTTGCGTCGTTTTTCTTATTTGTTAAAATAAAGATAGCTATTGTCTTTAAAAAGATTTTTGCAATTTTAATAATTAAAGTACGTAATTTTGTTGTGTTAACAACTTTAGATAATCTAAGATTTAACAAAGACAATCTTAATATTAAATCTTGCAATTGTAATAACAAAGAAGAAGCTTCTTTAAAAGAATCTAAATTTTAATCTCTTTTTTTGCTTTATCTTTTATAAATTTTGTTATTTTTAGATTTTAACTTTGATTTTGATTAAGAAGTTAACAATTTAAATTCTTTTTATTTGTTATTTTAAATTCGCGCTCTTTTTGTATTTTTTGCAAGAGAAGACAAAATTGTTTAAACTTTTGTTTGACAAGTTTTCTTTAATTTTGCGTTTAAAATTCTTATTAAATTATATCTTTAAAAATAATTTTTTATTTTAATTTTCAAAAGTTTTTGTTCAATAAACGCTATTGTATTTTTAAACTTTTTAACATTTATTTTGTTATAGTTGTTAATTGTATAATTAGCAATATATTTCGATTTTATAGTATAATATTTAAGTCGATCGCATATAGTTCGATCTAATTTTTTTAAAATTCTTTGTAAATTTTAACGCTTCTTTGCTATTCGCAATATTATTTCGATAATTAATTAATTTATATTTTTAGACAACACATTTGCAATCTTTAATAATTATAGTTTGCAAAGTTAAATTTAATTATTTTAAATTTGTAGCTTTTTGTTTTGATTAATTTCTTGTGCTATATTTTTTAATTTTTGTTATAATAAGTTATTTATTAATACTTGAGCGTTCTTATTAATTGTTTGTTATAAATTTCGCATTTAATTCTTAATTATTTCTAAGATATTTAAAACTATGTTTCGAAGATTTTTCAAACATTCTTTTTTTTTATTGCTAGTAGTTTTATTACATTAAAGTAGAATGTTAGTTACTTAAATATAGACGCGATTCTTAATAGTTAAATTGTCTCTTATAGATTAAATAATTGTTTTTCGCAATTCGATTTAAGTTTAAGTTTAAAAAAATTGATACTACAACGTTTGTAATTGCTACAATAATATTTGCTAATCTTGTATTTAAGATAATTTAATTAAGAGAGTTAATCTTTAATTACAAAAAAAATATATTAACGTTATTAAATTTTGATTTGTGTCTTGTTTAGCAAGTGCAAGTTGTTGTTCTTTATAAAATCTTTCTATTAACGTAGATAATAACTCTTGTTTTTGATTTTGATTTTTTAATAAAGATTAAGAAGTTTCTTTTGTAAAACATTATTTATATCTAGTATTTTGTAACTGTTGCTCTAGATTTGTTATAACACAAGCTTAATAAAGAAAAATTTATGCAAAAATAATAAATCGAAAAAAAGAATTTTGCAAACAAAGAATTAGATTATTAAGTTGTTGTGTTTTTATAAATAAAGCAATAACTTGTTTTAAATATCTAACAAATATAAAGTTTCAAATGCAAAGAATTTTTACTTATAGACTTAATTGTTGTTTGCAATATTTATATTATTAATTACGCAAAAAGATTGTATTAGTATTTATTCGTATATTAACTTGTAAACAAATATAAAGCTAATATAATTAACGTATAATTTCGCTACTTTTATTGTTAAAAAATGTTGCGTAAAAAATAATTAAAATTCGTTCTCTATAATTTGAAGAAATTCTTAAAATTTTAGAACTTTAAGTCAAGATTTGCTATTAATGCTTTTAGATCGCTTTTTAATTGTTAGTTTTAGTTAATTAAAGTAGACAAACAAGCGCTAATGCTATTTATCTACTTTTGATTAATCAAAATTGTTAGTATTTTAACTTTTCGATTTTCTTGTCTTTTTATTTGTTTTTTTTGAATATTCGAAATTATAATATCTTGTAAATTGATAAATTCTATGTTAAAGTTTTTGTAAATAAAACGAGTATAAAGATCGCAACTTTTCTCTCTTTTCAAAAAAACTCTTATATTTCTATGTAATTCAAATAATTGTAATAAGATAGCGATAACATAATAATCGCAAACAATCTTCTATTGCTTTAACTAAATTGATTCTCTATCTTTTGCATAAAATTATTTTTTATTTTTTTATTTTTGTTTTTTGACTTCGCGAAGACTTGAAGATTTTAATTTTTTGCTACGTATCTCTTTAGTCGATTTTTTAAATAGATACTTTTAAGTTTTGTGTTATTAACTTTTTTTAAAATATAAAAGCTTTTAATTTTGTTTTCTTTTTTTATTTTAAAAGAATTTAATTATTGAAAGAATAGTTTTACGTTGTATTTTTTATTAAGTTTAATATTATATAATAAAATCAAATCTTTAGTTTAAAATAAACGCGTTAATAATTAATAATTATTATCGAAGAAATTCTTGTTCGCTTCTTTAAGACAACAAAGACGCAAAATTGCTTTTTAAATATTTTTTATTTTTTTTAATTGTTTTGTTCGCAACGTTAATAGATTTGTTGTTAAGCAAACTTTTCTCTAGTTTATAATATATTAGGTTAAATACTTTATTTTAATTAATAATATAGTTTCGTATTTAAACTTAAGACGAAACAACGTCTTTTTAATAAATTTTTAAATTGTTGTTTTATTAATTTACAATATTGCGTACAAATGTCGTAATTAATTTGTAGAGATTCTTTTAATTAGTTTGAACAAAGTATTAACAATAAGCTTGTATTCTTTTTTTATTATTTTATTTGCTTGTAAGTAATAAGTCGACGTTGTTACTTTTTTGACGTTATATTTCTTTAGAAGTTTAGTTATTATATTAACTTTATTTTTGAGTTTGTTATTTATAATTATCTTCTTAACATATTTATGTTAACAAAAAATATTCTTTTATAAAAACTTTACTATAACAAGTACTTTAAGATTCGAAATTATCTTAGCTTTTATTTATTTTGTTAAATTATTTCGAACAACTATTAGATTCACTTTGACAAATGTTTTTGCAATTAATATATAAATACAATTTATAATAATCTTTTTTTACAAATTGAAAATGTAAGTTGAATATATAATTTTTTTTTATTTATTAGAAGTTCTTCGCTAACATTTATTGTAGCTTGCGATATATTTCTTGCAAAAATTAAATAAATTTCGTTATTAATATTAATTTGCAACGCGTCGATAGATGCTTTTTTTTTCTTTATAATTATCTTTGTTATGCAAGCTTTCTACAATTTGATTTTTGTCTTTCGTTTAATTTATTACTTTATATAAGGATATATTTTTGTTTATTTTTCGAAATAAACGCTCTTCTTTTATCAAAAAATAAAAAGTATAAGTTTTGAACTTGCGAAAGTTCTTTTGTTTTATATTTAATCTTTGCAACGAAATTAGATATTAAGCAATTTATTTAAATTTATCGAAATACTTGTTTTCGAAAATATTTTTGTTCTTTTTTAATATTGTTACTTGTGTAAAGCAAACGCGAATACAATTTAACTAGTTATCGATAAAATTATCAATATTTTTCTTATTAATTTTGTCAATATTGTTGAACAACTTTTTTGATCTTTTTGAAAGTTCGTTAGTTGTTGTATATTTTCGATTAAGTATATATTGTATATTAAAGTCGAAGAGACAAATTTAGATTAATTAGTAAGTTATTAAAGCGTTAAACAAGTTTGTTGCAAAGCAATTAAGTTAAATTATTAAAATATTTGCATTAATTTTAATTATAAATTGAATTTTATACAACTAGAATTGTACTTTCTTTAAGATTTTTATAAATTTTTGACATTTTTGTTTTTTGACGTTGTATTAAAATTCTTGTTTGCTCTAGAGCTTACTCTTATATCGTAAAGAATATTTTTTTTTGTTATTATATCAATTTGCATTAACATAACTTCTTAATTTTTTAGACTAAAATTTACAATTAAAATAATCTTGTTAATTAGAATAAAGTAGTTTAAGATATATATTGTTAATGTATTTGTTAAAGCAATTTTTAATTTGTTTATAACGTTTTGTTGTTTAAAGTTTTAAACAAAGACATATTTTATTTTAAACAAACAGTAAATTAACTTTGCGACAATTATAAATTTTAGCACTTAAATTTAATAATAGACACATACTTTTATAAAGACTCTAGCTTTAAAAACGTTTTTACACAATAATTACTTAATAATTTTGATAATTTTAATGTTATTAGAGAATTGTTTATTGAAATTATATACAAAATCGACAATTTTTATTTTTGATTTGCAAAATTAAGATTTTTTGTTGAATATAATATACTTGAATAATTTTATATTTATCAATATTATATCTAATTATTAAATGTGTTCTAAAATAAATAATTTAATCTTTAGAATTATCTTCTTGTTATTGTAATTTAATTTAAATTCTTTTACATTTATGTTGTTTACAAATAAATAATATTTGTTAAGAAAATTCTTAAGAATGCGTGTTATAATTCTTACAAATTAAGCAATCGAATTAGTTGCACTTTGTAATAGACAAATTATTGTAAGTAATTTAAGAGAAGTTATAAAAACAATAAGATTGCGACTCTTTAACGCGAGACTTATTTAATTGTATCTTAAAAAGAAATTACTTAATAACGCAATTATTATTTTAATAAACTCTTTCGCAAACTCTTCGATATTAGAAGATATATTAGTATTTTAAATAATTATTTTGTTTATTTTTATAGTCGCATTAATTATGCAATACTTGTTTTTCTTCTTTTTACTTATTAGAAATTAAGAATTTTAATAGAAATTATAACAATATTTTAGCAAACTTATTTAAAGACGTTTCTTTAATATCTTAATTACAATAAAATTTAATATTTGAAAAATTAAAAATTTTAAGACTTGTTATGCTTTGTACTTTATAGTGCGAATTTTTTAATTAAATATAATCTTTGACTTGATTTTGTCTATTTTAGCAAAGCTTTATGTCAAAACAATTTTATAATTAAAGAGTATTATAATTAAGAGTTTTCGTTTTTGCAAAAAGAGTTCGAACTTTATAATTAGTTTCTAAATGCGTTTCTTAATAAGACAAAAGTTGTATTTAATATTTAAAAACTTAAATATTAAAAAGAAATTGTATTTTTGTTAAGTTTCTTTTAAAAAAAATTTGTAATTAATAACTTTAATATTTCTTTCTAGTTTAAATACTTGTTTAAAATAGAATTATTCGAATTGCTTATATTTGTCGAATTTGTTTTTTAAATCTTTCGCTTATATATAATATTTATTCGAACAAATAAGCGCAACGCAATAAAAGATTAACAAAGAATATCGAATTTTTTAAACAATTAAATAGTAAAAGTCTCTTTTATAATACATAATTAAAAAGTTCGAATTATTAATAATTTTTAAAATGTTTAAAATATAGTATTAATTCGAATATTTGTTCGATTTTGATTAATTATATTAATAGACAAATAAACGCTAATATTATTTGTCTACTTTAATTAATTAGAATTTTGTTAATTTTTTTCTTTAATCTTATTTTGCGATATTGTTATTTTAATAATTTTGATTTTTATCTTTGAAGATTTCTTGCAATTAGATTTGCGAAGTTGGGCAATTGTATTAATTGAACAATTATTTAGAGATTTAAAGATTTTTTTAAGAATACAATATTTTTATTTTTGTTGCTAAAATAATTAGTAGATATTTCTAAAATATTAATACGCTTTGCTTTGTCTTTAGAATAAATTGTTAATTTTAGAAAGTTGTTGTTTATATTTACAAAGTTTATTTGAGCACTTTGTTAAAAAGATCGATCTAATAGAATTTTGTAATTAAGTTGAGAAACAACAAAGATAAGAATATAAATTATTATTTTGTCAATTAATATCTTTGCATTTTTTATTATTTCTTCGAAACAAATACGTGCTCTTGTAATCTTTATCAATAAGATAAAAATATTTTGTTAAATAGCTAGATTAATTTTGTTCGCAAAACTCTTGTTAATATAGTTGATTTTCGCATTATTATTAAATATTGCTTTGACTTTTATATTTTTTAATTGTATTTATGTAGTTAAGCAAACAACAAAATATAGAGTTCTAAGAGATTTTACTCTTGCAACAATATTTTTAAAATAAACAATTTTAATAAGTTTAACGTTAATTGATTTTACAATAACAATTGTTTTTTTCTTTTTTTTTGTAAGCTTCTAAGATTTTCTTTTTGTTACTATAGTATCAAACTTCTTATTAAAAAGAGAACAAAAAAAAACAATTTAAATTAAAACAAAGATCTAAAAGATTTATCAATTTTATCTTTATTTTCAAAATAAAAATACTTTAAATTAGAGTTTTAAAATCGATTTGATTTTTTATAGTTTATAATATTCTTTTTGAATATTTTGTTTGCTATATATAGTTTGCAAAAGTCTTTTGCTTCTTTTTAGATTTGTTTTTCTAGTATTTAGTAATTCTTAAATTAGAATTAATTATTATAAGAACGTTTTTTATCGTAATTTTCTTTACTCTTGTTTTTATTACTTTTTTTTTTACGTATATTTTTTTATCTAAGACTTTTGTTATCTTTAAATAATTTCTAGATTTAACGTTTTTAATCTTTAGAAATCTCTTTTTTTTCTTAATTCTTTTTTTAATTATTTTGATCAATTGTTTTATTAGAGACTTCTAGAGCGTTTATTGCTTAAAAAAATCTTGTTTTAATTAAGCTTTTTAAATTTTTATTATTGCTTAATTTAATTTATTATTCTTTTTGTCTTTTAACGAAAAACTAATATTTAATTTTATTGTTGCTATTGTAATTACAAGATTTCGAATACAATTTTGCGCTTTTTATTGAAAACAAATTCTTACAATCTTTTTTTTAATTTTCGCATTATTAAGAGATAACTTTATTTCTTTATCTTTAAAATTGTTAAACTTATAACAAATTTTGTTGCTTTTGTTTATATAAATCTTTTTATTTGTTATTAAGATTATTAACTCTAAATAAATCTATTGTTTATACAAATTATAACAAAATAAATACTTATTTAATTTTAATTAAGATCAATTGTATTTAAGAACAAATACAAATCTTTAATAAATATAAATTGTTTTTTAAGATAGACTTTAAACTATTATTTAAATTTAAGAAAATACAATATGCGAAGTTTCTTATAATTGTGTTGTTATTATTTGTTAAATTATTTAATAAATTTTGCTTTTTATTATTTTGCAAACATTGTTAATTTTGAAATCTTTAAAAGCTTGTATTAAAATATTTAGTGTTTTATTAATTTTTGTATTTTCGATTGCGACTATTAACAATATTAAAAGAGCAAAAATTGTCTTCGACGTAATTTTCTTTTTTACTAGATCTTGCTTCTTGTTTATTATATTTATTAATTTACTTGTATTAATATTCGCAATTTGTTAAGTAGCTTAATTGCTATTAATATTTATTTCTTGCATAATTGTCTTATTTTTAGTCAATTTTATAATTGTTTTGTATAACAATTTAAATATTATAATAATTGCGTTGTTTAAATTAATTTTATGTTTTTGCATTATCTTAGTGCAAATATTGCGAAAAAGATTCTTCAAATATTACAAGAATTTAGTATATTTATTAACTTAATTAAGTTTAATAAGCTTCGAAGAAATAACTTTAAATTGTTAACTATATTTACGAATATTATTCGACTTTGTTTTTAATACGTCTTTTAAAAACTTTAGAAAAGTATAAGAGTTAATTTTTTGATTTGAATTTCTATTTTTATATTTCTTTTTTAACTTATTTATTATTTCAAATTACTTTTTATCTATTTAGGCAACAAAAAATTTGATAAAGTTCTTTATAAGCTTGTCGTAGTATTAAGACAACTTAATAATTTTATATTAAGAGATAACTTTATACTTATTACAAAGATTCAAGAATTAATTTAAAAAATTAATAATATTAAGTTTATTAAAGTGCGATGCTTTTGATATTTTTAAAAAAAATATAGAAATTACGTAGTAATAAAGTTTTACAATTTTTATAAAATTATAAAGTAAACTTGTTGTTAACGTAAACATATTAAGAGAAAGTCTTGCAATCTTTTTATTGTTTTGAGACATTTTTTTTAAAAGAATAGTTTGACAACAAGTAGTAAAAGTAACAACTACTAGATTAAAAAAATTAATAATAATAATTAATTTAAAGAATAATGTTTTCGATTTGCAAATTTCTTTCTTTTCTTTGCAAAAATATTAAGAAGAGATTTTCTTTTTCTTTTTTAGCTTTGCGTTGTTTTTTTGTTTATTGCTTCTTTATTTTTTTGATTGTTTATAAATAGACGTTCTCGATCTATTGTTTCTCTCAATTAGTTGTTAATTTATTGCTAACAAATATCTTTGCGTTAAAGATTTGCTTTAGTCTCTATTAAAAAGAGAGTTTAAATAGCGTTCTCGCTTCTAAGCAAATAAATCAATTATATTGCTAAAAAGTTTCTTTCAATAACGTTACTATAGTTAGCGAACAATTTATTGTTTTAATAATAGATATTAGTCGCAATTTTAATAAGACATCTTAATCTTTAAATTTACGACTTTTATTGTTATTCTTAATACTTTAATTTTGTCTCTTTTTTTTTTGCTTTTTAACTTAATAATATCTTGATCTCTAAGTTGTTAATTTTGTGTTTTTGATTTTTGAAGTTTTTAATTCTAGTAATTTGTCAAAGTTAACTTGTCTTTTATATTCTTTTTTTTGTGTTTTTAAGTTTTTGAATTTCTAAATTTCTAAGATTGTTTTTAAAGATATGTCGATAATTTGTTGTTCTAATATTTGTTGTTGTAATTAAATTCTCGCGTTAAACTTCAATATAACGAGATAAAGATAAAATTTTAGTTAGTAGATAATTATAACAACAAAGACTTATTGCGATGCATACATAAATTGCACTATATAATTTAATAATATATTAAGTAGCTAAGATTCTAAGATTTAAGTGAGAGAGATCGAATATGTATTGCAGATAGATCGCTAGTACTAGTGGCAGGCATCCTCAAGTCCATAGCCTAATATTATCTAGTTATCTAACTACAATAGCATATACTAATGTTTTGCTTTATATATTTAAATAGCAATCGTCTTGTTATTTATACTAATTGTAAAATTATTAAGTTTAAGAATTTGCAATTGTTAAAGCAATTAATATAGAATCTAGAACTTTACTATAATAAGTAATAATAAAATTAATATTCAAATATCTTTGTTATATTAGAAATCGAAATAATTAACAAGAATTTAAGAATTTAAGTTATTTTATTTATTGTATTTTATTATTCGCATTATCTTGTTACATTATTTATTAAACGCATTGTCTTACTATATATATTTTTTGTATTCTTTTCTATTAAATATAATAATTAAAAAGTGCATTATAATTATGCATTTAAATTATCTAGATAATTAGAGTTAAATTATTAACTTAACTTCTTTAATTAAAGAGTTTAACAATCTTATTCTATATAATTTTATAAAAGATTATACAAAAAGAAAATTATTATATTTTAAAAGAGATTCAAATTCTTATTTTTTTAATTTCTTGTGCTAATAATATGCGATCTACAATATAATCTTTAATAGCATTATAATGCTACTCTAAACAATATTATAGATTGTGCGTTATTATTACAAGAAATTAAACGCATTATTATTAAGTTATTAAAACTTAATTATTTATTCTTATTATATTTAAATGTATATTAAAATTAGAAATAACATAATTCTTAAAAAGTTAAAAATATTAATTTACTACAATTTTTAATATTTAGTTATTTTAAATATATTATTTATTTATATTATTGTTAATAACATTTGTTTGTTTATAACAATATTATAAATATAAAATCTTTTATATAATAATCTAGCTATAAATAAATTTTACTTAAAACAATCTCAAACTTTATTTAAAAAAAAATTATTTTCATTAACTCGCTAATTATTATTTTGTACTCTACAATATATATTTTACGATTTAACAATAATTTTCTTTAAATTTAAATTTATAATATAATTATAATACTTAATTATTATAATTTGTTTAATTGTTTGCAAACTTATTTAAGATCAATTTTATCAATATATTTTTCGAACAAAATTAAAAGTTCGTTCAATATCTATTAATAATATTAGATAAAAAAGAATATCTTTAATTATTTGCGTTAACTTAAGATAGTTCGAAGCATTATTTTTTTAATATTTTTATATTAAATATTTATTCTCTATAATATTAGTGCAAAGATATCGATCGTTTTCGCTTTAAGTTGAACAAGAGCGTTAAGATTGTCAAAGTAAAAATTTTAAAACATTTGCGTCAAATTATAAAAAAAGTCAACTAAAGATTAAATGCATTATTATATTGCATTATCTTTTTAACAATATTTGCTCTTTGTATTTTCGCTCTTAAAGCAATAGCTAAATTATAATAATGTTAAAAATAAGCTTTAAATTTTGTCTAATATTTTGTTTTGTAGTTTACAAAACTATTATTATTTTTTTCGTTTTATATCTTGTAAAGACTTAATTTTTGCGTAGAATTCAAAATATTAATAAGATTGTATAACATTTTATTAAGTTCTTTTGTTTTTAAATAATATTTAACAAGTTTTGTCGAAGCTTTTTCACAAGCTTTTAGTATAATTTCTCTTAAAAAACAACTATAATTTGTTATAGTTTTCTTTATATAATTAAAATAATTAAATATTGCATCGAATACTCGAAATTCTAAATAAATATTAACATTAATTGTTCGAGAAACTATAAGAATATATTTATAAAAAGAATTTAATATATTGTCAAGTAGTTAAATCGATTGTTACTCGCTTTTGTCTAGTTAAATACGCTAAATTTTTTGATTTTTTAAATATTTTTTTATTTAAAGATTAATATAATTACGTAATTAATATGTACAACAAAGCATTAAATAAATAGAATTTTAACAAATGCAAATATCTTGTATTAGTTTTCGAAATTTTTTATTTTTTTGCTCTTAAAAGACTCTAAAGCGAATTAAACATTAAAACAAATTATTAATAGCAACAATAAAAATGCAAATCTAAATAAGATTTAACAAATATATTATCTTTTTATATTATTATATAAACAAATATTTTTTTAATTACAACAAACAAATTTGTACTTCTTGCAATATTTTAAACTTGTTTATTCTTTAATTAAAAAATAATATTGTTAACAATTGCTTTTAATCTAAGAATTGCAATAAAGTCTTAAGTTATCAAATTAATAACATAAATTAAACAAAAAATAAAATTTTATTATTTATTTTATTAAAATTTTTGTTGATTCAAAACTTTATTAAATTTGTCTTTAAAAGTATTGTTATTACTTGCATTATTAATAACAATTTCAAGAAATTTGTTTTTAATTTTAAAGAATTTTAATATTTCTATAAGCTTTAACATTAATTGTTAATTTATATATTTAATATTAAAAGAAGTAAATTTAATAAGATGTTTGCGATATTAAAATATAATATCGATTCAATATATTAATACTTTAAGATAAGCAACTTTTTAAGAACTAAATTATATATCTAAAGTAATAAAGATATATTAAAATTCTTTTAAATCTAATTTGATTTTGTTACAAATTTAATTAAAGTTTATAAAAATCAATTTTAATAATTTGATACAATTTAGAAGTACTAAATTTAATCGAAGCATTTCTAGTAGCTTTCGAAAGTTCGAATTATTAATAATTCGAAAGAATAGATTCAAATTAACAAATATCTTGTATAGTTAATTTTCTCAATTATTTTAACTAAAGAATAACAAATCGATATAGCTTTTCTTCTATTAATGCGTTAGTTTTGCATTATTTATTTGTATTATTAACAATAACTTACGCAAATAAAGATTAAATTAATTATTAATTATAATTAAGATCTTTTTCGTTTTAAGCAAAAGACAAATTGAAAATGTTTCTTTATATTCGATATATTTAAATAATTGTATACAATAAAATAATTTAATATTTTTTGACAACTTTTGCAAACAATTTTTGACAAATTATTAATAGTTGAAACTATTTAAACATATTTGTTTCAAAGCTTAAATTGTGCTTTAATATTAATCTTTTTAGTTTAACGTAAATAAACAAATCTATTTTAAGTCTTATATAAGATACTCTTATTAACTATAGTATATAATTATTATTTTTTAAACTAAATCTTAGTATTTGCATTTTATTTAATATATTTGTTTTTGTCTCTTAGTTTAAATAATAAAAAATTACTTAAAATCTTATTCGATACTTTTTGAAACTCTTTTTTTTTAGTATTAAATGTACAATTAAAATTTAATCGAATTAATTTGCAAATTGATTAAGATATAAAGTATTAAATAACAAATTGCGAAAAATAGATTTACTAGAATTATCTTCGAATAAAGACAACTATTAATTAGAAACTCTTAAAAAATTAGATATTTTGCAATTGAAAATAGTATAAACAATATTTTTAAGTAGTTTAAAGAAAAAATTTCTAAAGTAAAACAATAATGCAAAAGAGTAATACAAATATAAAATAAATTAAGCAAGATTTTATATTAACAAGTAATTATAATATAATAATATAGCAAATTGTAATCTTAATAATATATTATAATTATACAAATCTTAAAATAGTAATTCTTGATATAATAATGTAATTTTCGATTTCTTAGCAATTCGATTCGATTTCTAATATTAAAATCAAAAATCGACTTAAGTCGAATCAAATTAATTTTAAAAAAGTAGAAATCGACTCGAGTTTTAATTCGATTTTTAATGTTAAAATTGTCGAATCAAGTCGATTCCAATAGTTGGAACCAAAATCCGATCTAACAATTAATCTACTTTTTATAAAAATATTAGAAATAATTATATTATTAAAAAGATCTATAGATATCTTTAGACAATATTAGTATTTATTTAGTAACAAAAGTTTGTAGCTTAAATAGTTGTAACAATAAGTTAAAATTTAAAATAAATTAAATACAATTTATAAAAAAGTTATATTTGATTTTCTATATATTAAAAAAATACTAATTGTTTGTTTTGCTTGTTTGTTAAGTATAATAAATATAATTACTTGCAATATTTGTTTGTCAAATATATTAAATATTATACTTAGAATACTTGCTTCTCGAATATATTAAATATGATAGTAGATTTGCTTTAAAAATAGAGAATCTAAATTACTAATATAATTTAAGTAAACTTATAACAATAATATAGAGATAAATAGCTTTATAGAAGTATAATTGTAATCGAAATATTTAATAGTAAATATTTAGATATCTAAATTGTATTTATTTTCGAGATTGTTTTCTAGTTTTGCAATTGCTTTAAACAGATATTCGCAAAGATAATTACTAGTATTTCGATAATTATATTTTTGTAATTTAATTTTATTATTGCAATCGCAATTAATTCGATATTTTATATAAATATCTTGTTTCGAAATCTTGTTGCAATCTTTAACTATTATATAGTTTTATATTGTTGTATACTAATTGAGTTTCGAAACAAGCAAATTGATCGAAATTCTTTCGTAGTAAGTATTAGACAATAATTTTAGCTCTATAGTTATAATTAATATAGATAAGAAAGAAGATAAATAATGGCAACAACAACAACGACAATATAAACAAACAACGCGTTGAACTCTGAAAATTACTCGATTAGGCTTAGTGGGGAAGAGTGATGTGGGAGCAAAGTAGGGGTGGTGTGGGAGCAGAGTAGGGTGGTGTGGTTCTAGTGGTTACCTAGCATTAATGTTGTCTGAGGATTCTAGATGAAGAAGTCACAGATCGGCCGAAGCCGAGAGGATTTGCTTTGTTTGTGGACACGCGTTTCAGAGGCCAGTTTGCAAGGCAATCTGATACCCAACACTGGGAATAAGGAGATAGTCATGTTGGCACTTGTGGCTCGCCCCTGATCTTCAAGCCTTAGCCCGACTTACTATATCATTGGACGAATAGAAGTAGGCACTTCTACGCATAAAACCAGCACAATAGCCGGTCATGGCCGAGAGTAAGTTCTTCGTTGGCGGTAGCTCTCGTAGCGTGCTACTCGTGAATAGAACATAGGACACTAATAGCTTCTTTGAAACGCGACTTGTCACGGCTCCATGCTGCCGAAGTAATGCCGGATAGCTGATTTCGGTCCTTCGGACTTCCGTCCGGTCTTCATCACCCATCATCACATCACGTTAAGCTCTCTCTTGTGGTTCTTCTCCTCATATGTCGACCTTTCCATCTTAGACTGCCAGACCCGTTTACTCCGAGGATACGAACAGCGCTTGGGAAGGGCGTGGGATGGCACCGCCCGCCCTCCGATGGTTTACAGTGGACCAGGAAGCTATGCAATAACCAGCAGAGCCAGGTCGCGCGCATAACCAGAATCCTGTTTCACAAGGTTATAGTCTTACCGTCTTGTTCTATTGGTACAATGAAGGAATGCATTACTGACCGCCTCACAGCAAGTAGAGCCGGCACTTTGGAAGGATTTCTCCTTTCATATCTAATTATCACACGATCGCTTATCACAAATGTTCCAAAGAATCAAATTCGACTCCTTTACGCTTGCACCAGGTTGCTCCTTGTGGTTCTACTTCTAAAGGCATACACAGGATCGTGTCAGAGAATCAGCAGTCCGTGGAACATGATTGTTGGAGCCCTTTGAAGAACTCCACCAGTTTTTTTGATGTTTAATTCACTGTCGCTGTCCATTGTTCCCATATGTTTCAACACCGTCACCCTTCTATTTCCATCTCTAGAAATCCTGAACTGCAATGCGATCGCAATTCAAATCTACTTTGGTATGTTTGATCTTGGGTTTTTCGATTGTTTTAGCTGCTCCAGATATCGACACTTCATTTGATGTCCAGCCAGACTGTACACAAGCCAACCGGGACCTCCTGAATGGCTACGTCAGAGAGACGCTGGACCTTGTCAACGCTGCCATACCTGGACTTAACAATCCTGGCAGCGATCAAGTTTTGGAAGAGCATCTCAAGACCTTCGGACCCAAGATGGGAACCATTCGCCAGAGACTTGTAACGAGTAAGTAGGTGCTTTTCAATGCCTGCAATTGCAGGCCACATTTCACTGCCGGACGCAGTCCGTCAAGCCTACGACTGCTATGGATGGCTCGGCTCACTACGAGTATATGGTAATCATTTGCAGATATGTTGACAGATGTGCGCGACTTCCTTGAGGGAATCAAACCCCCTTGTCGAAGCAAGGTCAAACCAAGACTGTTTTGCTCGGTCGATTGGCTCGAGCAAAAACAGGTTGGTGATACAGCACTGGATCCTTTTGAGAAACCTCTAAGCCCAATAAGGATGGAAGTCCGAGGACCATCTGGCAAGTCTGTTCAAGAAACTTCCGAGGGACTCAAGTCCCATATTACTCCCTGCTCTATGGGACATATACTATCGCTTATTCAGAAGGGGGCTCCCATTATTGCGAAGTCAACGACCATAAATCGAACCTGGCACTTGCAGATGAAGCGTTCGAACCAACGGCTCTGGTTATGTGTCCACTGGCATTTGAGACTGTCCTCCCAAGCCCACTAGTTGCACGAACAGATTCCTTGGGTTCTCAGCAGCCAGCAGAGGGTAACAGCTTGGAAAACTTCCAGACTCGAACCGTGACCTTCTTTCATAAAGTCATACATGTTGTCCGGGGCACGGAAGCGACAACGGTAGACACGAAGGGCAAGGAATACTGTGAGCGTCCCTAAGGCGGCCAGATCGACTATCGTCATACCTGTGGCGAGTGAATTCTTATCTTAGAGAGCAGCGCTGATTTACTGCAGATGGGCTAAAAGAATCGAAGGGGGCGGCGATCAACCCTGCCCTCGCAAGAAAGCATCCTGACAACTATGTATTCTTCACTCTGGGTTATTGGTTCTGGGCGGTACCGCAGCCCTACACCAGATAGATTGGAGCTCCTGACAGTACACCCAAGACCGAGCAATTCAGGATCAACTTTGCGAGTGGCGCTGCTGTCGAGGAGACCACAAATGGCCCTTGAGAACCGCTGGTGCAGGACTATAAAGGAGGTATTCATGGGAGAGGAAGAGTATCTTGTCTACACGATAAAATGTTTACAGACGACGATTCAAGCTAAGCTGTTCAGAACAATTCGTGAATCTTTTATTCTCTATGCTTATACCGTCATACAATCACAATCTCAACATCTTCAAAGCCCAAGACATAATTCCAACCCCTCCACCTACACTATCTGGTCAAGGCTTCCAACCTTCTAGCGATCCGAAACCCTTGATTCAAATTCCCGAGCTCCACGTCGACGGGTCCTGCGCTTTGTGCACGCCCATCCAACTGACCAGAGTGGCCGCTTTCAAGCACCTTATACACAAATACTCCCCCACCAACCACATCATCCTCCTCCCCTCTCATATCCGTAACCATCCTCTCCCACTCCCCCTTCTATCTAGCACCCCCCGCTACCGGCACCGTACTGAAAACACTCAACCATCCCTTCACATCCATTCCAATCCCCTGACTTGGCACCAAGCGGGCGGGAAGGTGAGTCGCCCTACTAATGCAGACAGATCATACCCGATGCCAGCATCTACGTTGACAGCGATGCCTGAGCGGTAGTCATCGAGCGATCTAGATATATAGCCTTCAGAGCACGATCCTGGCTTTGCGATGCGGTATTGATACCGTAGCGCCCTTGTCTTGGCCTTGAGTTAGAGAGGGAGTTGTGCGGGGGGGGCATGGAAGGAGGCTGGAAGCGATTGAGTTCATGGGATCGAGGGTGCGGTGAAATCTTTGACTTCGGGTTCGACGTGTTTTGACATGACGGCGAGCATGGTGGATATTCTGAAAGCCACTTCTCTATTTTTGTAAGACATCGGTTGCGAGGTTTGGATGGGGGGAT
>JAABUS010000605.1_pt1 | contig 89203 bp, 6 predicted proteins | sample 5560161 | NCBI WGS metagenome assembly JAABUS01 (sample SAMN10711885, study PRJNA513376) | rock metagenome | isolation source: Antarctica rocks | place: Antarctica: Victoria Land, Trio Nunatak nord | collected 2016-01-04
GCTGCTCCCATGTGGCCTATATATGCGCCCATGTATGCCCTAATGCTGCTCCCATGTGGCCTATATATACGCCCATGTATGCCCCATTGCTGCTCCCATATATGGCCTATGGATGCGCGCATGCATGCCCCATTGATGCTCCCATATATGGCCCATATATGAGCCCATTACTGCTTCAAAATGTGGCCCATTCTTGCCCCCATATATGGCCCATTGCTGCTCTTGTATATGGCCCATTCTTGCCCCCATATACGGCCCACTGCTGCTCTTGTATATGGCCTATTCTTGCCCGCATATATGGCCCGCGCATACATGGGCTATTACTGCGCTAGTCCAAATTAGGTATAAGGCTTGGCGTTTCTTAACCGCTTTCCTAATTGTCCTAATCTTTGTACCACTTAATGGAGCATGCATACGCGTATATATGGGCCATATATGGGAGCATCAATGGGGCATGCATGCGCGCATCCATAGGCCATATATGGGAGCAGCAATGGGGCATACATGGGCGTATATATAGGCCACATGGGAGCAGCATTAGGGCATACATGGGCGCATATATAGGCCACATGGGAGCAGCAATGGGGCATGCATACGCGCATATATGGCCATATATAGGGGCATACATAGGTCACATAGGAGCAGCAATGGGGCATGTATACGCGCATATATGGCCATATATAGGGGCATATATAGGCCACATGGGAGCAGCAATGGGGCATGCATGCGCGCATACATGGCCATATATGGGAGCAGCCCTATAGGGAGAGCAGGGAGGAAGGGAACAGCAGGGAATCCCTTCCCTTCCCTGGCAATCCCTGCCCCTTCCCTTCCGCTCCCTTCCCTGCTGGAAGGGAAGGGAGCGGGGGTCATTCCCTTCCCTTCCCTTCCCTGTTCCGCAGCGTAATAGCGGACGATAAACTAGAGTAAAATATAATCAAAAATCTAAAAACCAAAAAATCAAAAAGTAAAAATAATCTACGACCCTACCGCGTAGACTTTAAAACCTAGTTTTATTAATTATTATTAATGTTTTTATATATTAAAGACTAGTCGTTACTCGTATAATTTCTTTTTTTTATATTTATTTTATTTATTATATAATAGGAATAAAATATTTAAATATAATACCGACGGTCGTATAATTATACTTTTAAAAAATTATAAAAATAAAATTTCTTATCGTTTTTTATATTAAAAGAAATATAATTATAAGTTATTAAATATTTTAAAAATTATATCTTTATTTAAATAAATCTTTATATACTCCGCCGGCGCTTTTAATTATAAAAAACTTTATAATATATTTATATAAAAGATTTAAAAAAATTATAAAATTATATTTAATATATAATATATCGATTCGGAGTTTATAATTACGAGGTTATATTTTAAAATATTAAAAAATAGTTACTATAGTTAAGCCGGTTATTATATATTAAAATTTAACTTTTTAAATATTCGAATCTTCTTATTAAAGCCTATAATTATTTAGGTATTAATAACGTAGCGAATAAATATAACTTTAAAATTAGATATTTTATAATATCTAGATATAATAAGTAATAATCTAAATAATTTAAACTTCGGAAGAATATTTATATAATTACTATCTAGAATAAAGAAAATACGTAAATTATTAAAATTCTATAATCGCCGACTAGTATATTTCTAATACTTTAAAATATAACTTTATAGGAGGTATTTAATTTATTAAAAAATAAAGATTATAAAATATTAAAGAATAATTCTATACGAATTCGACTAGATATAAATTATTAATAAAGAGAGAATAACCGCGAGGCTTAAAGATAAACCGATAATATAATATATTAATTTATATAATAAGAATTTAGGAAAAATATTATTTAAAGAATAAAATAAAGATATTTAATAAAATATTTTTAAAAGAAAAACTAGTTAATTTTTAAATATATTATATAATAAAGTTTTACTTTTTTTCGATATTATATAATTATATTATAGAATAAAATAGAGATTATTTTCTCTTCCCTTCTCTTCCCTAGAGGAAGGAGAAGGGCGGAGAAAAAATAAATTTAAAATTATTTCTTTCTTTAATTTAGGGAATTTCTTTCTTTTTTTATTATTTTCTTTCTCTTTACTCTTCCTATAAAATTACTTTTATATATAATTATATAATAACCTATAAATATATTTATATATAAATTATATATATATATATATATATTTTATTACTACTCTTATATATATCGGTAAGTCCGGAAAAATAGTTCTATAAAATCGCTATTTAATTGGTACAAAATGCGTATTTTGTAGCCTTGGTAAATCTTGGCGCCAAAATCTTTAAATTAGAGTTAAGGTCTACGCGGGAGCGCTAAACTTAATCCTAAAAATAACTTTATAACCCTATAGGGCAACGCTAGTAAAAATCTAATTAAAAATTCGGAATCTAGGCTAAAAATAGATTTAGTAAAATATTTATATCTCTATATAGGGGCCCTAGTCTAGATACTTTTAAAAATTAAAGTCCAAAAAAAAAGTTACTAAATCGGTATAATATCGCTATTTAATCGGTGTATAATATACTTAAAATACGGGATATAAATAAATACGTATTTCTAGTATTTATATAATTTCGGTATAAAATTATTAAGGCTCTCCGTTTAATACTATAATATAACGTCGATAGGACCTAGGTTAGTACTCGTGGAGAGGAGTATTAAGAATTAAAGAATAATAGGTTTCGTATTAATATAAAATAAAGCTAAATAAATTTAGTAAATTTAATTAATAGTTTAATAAACGTTTATATTCGGAATTTATAATTAAAAGTCTTAAGGGAAGTTAAGTACGAAGCTCCTATCTATTAAAAAATACACTATTTATATAGTAGAAGAAAACCGTACTAAGAGTAGCGTATTTACCCTATTTATTTAGTGAGTATAATAAATAATAATTTATTTACTCTACTAAACCTCCGATCGTAGTAAATAATTTTATTATTAGTATTTATTCTACCCTTCTATTAAATAGATTTAATACCGTATAATATTTATAATACTAAGTTCCCTTCCCGAAACTTTTATCTCGGAAGTAAATTATCGGTTATAATAAATATCTAGCTCCGTTTCTTTATTATTTTACCGTCGTAAATAATAATTTTATAAATCTCTTTTTAACTTAAAGTTAGTTATATATTTTTATTAACGATATATTAAAAAACGATACCCCGAGAAGTATAAAGTTAAGGTCCGTTCGGATAAATATATAAAATATATTCGCGCTAGGCGGGAATACGACCTAGTATTTTTTTCGCCCGTTAAATAAACTCGTCTCCGAAGGTTACGAGAGGAGAAATCGAGAAAAATTAAAATAATATTAATAAAGTAAAATCGTCTTTAAGCTAAAGTCGAGTTACTAGAAAAAAAAGAAAAATAGCTCGTTAAAGGCGAGCTAGAAAATATTACTAAATTAAAAAAAAATAAAGAAATCGAATACGTTAGTCTTAGGCCCGACGACTTCTTATTTAATATATCTTTAGAGTAATTATAACTTAAGGACGAGTTTAATTAATCGGTCGTACCCTTTATTTTAAATAAAACTTTCGTAGGAGATTTAAATAGTTCTTAAAGTTTATATTTAACTTTTAAATATTTTCTACTTCGTTATATCCTTTTTATTTAATAAGGTAGTTTTAATTTTTATTATTTAAAATCCTTTTTACCTCGAACTTTATTTCTTCTTTAATCTAGAAATAAAAGATATTTTATAAAAATATATTAAAGTCTACTAACTCTAATAAAGAGATATAAAATATTAAATATACTTTAATATCGGCTAGAAGATTTAGTTTATAATTAACTAGTTCTTTAATTTTCTTAATCGAAAATAATCCGATTTTAACGTAGTTTAGTTTCTTATTTAGTTTCTTACTCTTTATATTCTTTATTAAAAGATATACTTTATCCCCCTTTTTTAATTAAAGATACTTTTTTCGATATTTATTTACTATCTTCTTTATTCGAGTATTCGTATAATTAATTTAGGTTTATATATCTTTATATAATATCTTTATATTAATTATATAAACTAAGGCCCTTTATACGTTTAGTCCTTCTTTAGGTTCGAGAAATATATTAATATATTTATTATAATTCGCGAAGAATAATATAAGCTTTATCGTATTAGACTAGCCGTTATTAAATATTAATTAAATTATAAATAAAAGCCTTACCTAATTATTCTATTTTTTATTAACGTAATATCGTAAATATATCTTTATTATTTAGTTTATCCGCTTTATTTACCTATCTATTTATAGATAATATATAGTTAATATTCGTAATTTAGTTTTAATTACATTAATTAATATCTTCTAATAATTAGATATAAACTATTTATCTCGGTTTAAAATAATTAATTTAGGTATCCCGTAATTCTTAATTAATTAATTTAATAGTACGAAGGCGATTTATTCTACCTTATAAATTTCCTTAATTAATATCATAATAATGTATTTATTAAATTTATTATAAATTACTATAATAAAGTTAAAGGCCTCTACTATAATAGGGTCTTTCGACTTTAATAATTTAATAACGAAGTTTATTATAATATCGTCCTATAGTATCTCTAGTACCGGGGCGAACTAGATTTAATTATATTTAATATATCTCGTAGATTTATTTTATTAATATTCGATATATTTCTTAGTATATTTCTCGACGTACGACCTTAGTCCTAGCGCGTCGTATTTTTTATAAATAAATTTTATAATCTTAATAACTCTAGGGTATCCTTAGACTAGATTATTATAATAATCTCGGATAATTTCCTTAAGATATCCCTTGGGGAGATATATTTTCTTATTATATTTTAATAGTTTAGCTTCTAGTTACTAATTTCTTAATATTTTAATTAAGATATCGTTCTTATATTCCTTCCGGATACTATTAATAATTCCGGGAATAAAGATATATAGCGTCGTTATTAATTATTATACCGGGACCAGCGATTTATCCTATTATTAAATAAGAATTAATTATATAATTACGTTCTTCCCCTCTATATAGTCTTCTCGTTTATTAAATATATCGGCGCGATTATTATCTTTTCCTAGAGTATAAAAGATCTTAAATTTATATTATTTTAATAATTCTAACTATTTAACTTATCTTCGATTTAATTATTTTATCGTCGTAAAGTTAAGAAGATTTTTATAGTTTATAAAGATAGTAAGATCCGAGTAGTTTTCTATATATACCCTTTATTATTTTAATAAAGATACTACTACTAGTAATTCCTTATCGTAGATATTATAGTTTTATTCTATTAATGATATTTTTCTAGAATAGTATATAATAGGGTATTATTTATCGTCTCTTTATTAGAGTATATAAACGCCTATTACTAGATTTAAAGCGTCGGTTTCGATTCGAGCTAGTTCGTTACTTCGAAAGGAATATAATACCGGCGGTTTCTCGTAGGCCTTTTTAAATACCTTAAAAAATCGTTATTATTCTTTTCTTTATTAGAAAATAGTATCTTTCTTTATAATATCCGTTAGTAGTAAAGCCTTCTTAGAGTAATCTTTAATAAACTTTTTATTAAAGTTTATAAATCCTAAGAAACTTTATACCGTCTTAATATTATATAATATAAGTTATTCCTTAATACTCCTAATCTTTTTAGGGTTTATATAAATATCTCTAGTATTAACTATAAACCTAAAGAATTTAACTAATTTCTTATAAAATTTATATTTCTTTAGTTTAAGGAGAAGTCTAGTTAATAATAAATAAATTAAAATATTTTATATATATTAAATATATTCTTCCTTATTAATAGAGTAGATTAAGATATTATCGAGGTATATAATTACCGTTATATCTAGGTATATTTATATAATATTATTAATTAATACTTAATAGGTTACTAGTGCGTTAGTAAATCCGAAGAGTATTATTAAATATTCGTAATAATTATATTTAGTTTTAAAGGTAGTCTTCTACTCCTCGCCTTTCTTTATTCGAATTAAATTATACGCGCCTCGAAGATTTAATTATATAAAGATTTTTATTATTATAAACCGATCCTATAACTCGTTAATATTTAATAAAGGGTACCGATTCTTTACTATAATATCGTTTAACTTTTAGTAATTTATATATAGTTATAGACTTCTATTCTTTTTTACTATAAATAGGATTAAATAATTTATTAATAATTTAAATTCTCGAATAAATCCCTTTTTAAGGTTCTCGTCGATATACCCGTAAAGTACTCCGAGTTTCTTTTTTAATAAAGTGTAAATAGGTCTAAATATCGGTTATTTATTAAATTCGAGTTCGATTTTATAATCCTATAACTAATACTTAAATAATACTTTTATAATTATCTCTTTTTAAAAGAGGTACTTTTATCGTTAATACTCTTTAGGGATATTAAGAGGTTCGTTTTTATTTTTATAAACTTTAACCTATATCGGTAAGTCCGGAAAAATAGTTTTGTAAAATCGCTACTTAATCGGTGTAAAATGCGCATTTTGCAGCCTTGGTAAATCTTGGCGCCAAGATTTTTAAGTTAAAGTTAAGGTCTACGTAGGAGCGCTAAACTTAATCCTAAAAATAGCTTTATAACCCTATAGGGTAACGCTAGTAAAAATCTAATTAAAAATTCGGAATCTAGGCTAAAAATAGATTTAGTAAGATATTTATATTCCTATATAAGGGCCCTAGTCTAGATACTATTAAAAGTTAAAGTCCAAAAAAAAAAAAAAAAAAAGTTGCTAAATCGGTGCCATATCGCTGCTTAATCGGTACATAATATGTTTAGAATATAGGACATGAGTAGATACGCATTTCTAGTATTTTATACAATTTCGGTATAAAATACGCAAAAATCGGGGTTTCCTAAATTACCGATATATTCGCCCTACTAACCTCTTTAACTAGTATATATTAAGTCGGATCCTTATATAAAGTTATTTTTATTCGAAGATAAAGTATTATTAACTTCGACCGGGCTACGGTTCGACTTCTTATTTATAATTATCCTTTATAAGTATATAGGTATTATACTAGCGACGTCTTTAATACGCGGAAATATAAATACTCCTCTCTTCTAATTAATTATTAGATTATATTTCTTTAACTAAGGTATTCCTAGAATAATATAATAAATAGTTATTTTTATTATATCGAAAGTAATTTCCTTATAGTGGCGTTAAATAATAATTAGTAACGGGAATATTTCCTCGTTTACTCTTCCTATTAATAACTTCGACCCGTCGGTTAACTAAAGTTTATATTATTCCTTTTTTTCTCGAGTTAATAAGTTAATTACTTAAGTTATTATTCGAAATATAAAGTTACTAGTTACTCCTAAGTCTATTATTATAACGACCTTATATCCGTTAACTTTTATTAGTATCCGTATATATATACCGTACTAAACTGAGTATAGATATTATTCTAAGATTAATATATTAATCTCCTCGTTATTTCTCTTAACACGAGGGACTAGTCTTTTCCCGATGAAGATAGAAGTTTATAGTACTCTTTGGATTCGAAGTACCTCCTTAATATAGTTATTCCACTAACTATAACTATATCCTAGTTTTACGATATACTTTCGTTCTTTTAAGCTATCGTAATAGTATTTATAATATTCGTTTATATATATTAACTAGTGTATCTCCCTATATCGTAGGTGATATTTATTATAAGTATAGTTAATTCTAATAGGTTATCTTTTCTCCTTCTTCTTTTCTTCGGGTTTCTTTTTTAATATAATAAATTAAATTTTAGAGTTATCGAGATAATTTACTACTTAAAGTTATTCTTTAAAACCTATTATATTTTATTCTTATTCTTATCCTTCCTTTAAGTCTTCCTCTAAAGTTTTATTATTATTATTATCTAGTTCTTCGAGTTCTCGGAATTCTTTAAACGATCTTTTTTTTAACGTTCCCCTACTTCTCTAATAAATTATTAAATATAATATCGTTTTATATTAAATCTTTAGAGGACCCGGTTATACTATCTAGTATCTCCTTCTTAAGTATATTTAATTATTATCGATTTATTATATTTTTCGAACGATAGTTCCTAGCGATATAGCCCGGTTTATTATAATTATAATAATTTATTACTTTTTTACCCTTTTATTATTATTTACCTCTTTTTTAGAATCCTCTCGTAGGTCCCTTCTTAGTAAAATCGAGTTCTATTAATATATAACTATACGGGTTAGGTTTCTTATAGCGGTAATAATTAATTAAATTATATTCGTTACCGTAAACTCCTAAACGTCTTTATCCGTTAACTCCTCCGTTATAGCGTTTCTCTATTATATATTCGTATAACTTATCGTTAATTTTAATTATTTATTTTATAAGTATATCGAGGTCCTTTATAACGGCTCCTACTTATATAAGTTCGTCTTTTATATTATCTTTTAATCCTCGTCGATATATTATTATAAATATAGTATTATCTTAATTTATAAGTATTACGTAGTGTTAAAACTGCGCCGAGTAGTCGGATATAAACCTGCGCTATATTAAATATTAAATAACTCGAACTACTATATTATTTTTATTAGATAGTCTAAATATACGACGGATTTCGGCTTTAAACCTAAAGAAATTCTCTATTTAAAACTTTATTAATAAGTTATCGGTATCGTTTACTACTTTTATATAATACTTTAAGATTAATTTAACTTATTTCTATATACTTTCTCTTATATAGGTTATTATAAAGGTTATCTATTTAATAGCTAGTATAATATTCTCGTTAAATATAAAGAATAACTAGAGTTATATTAACTAGTCGTTAAGCTTTTCGCGCTCTTTATAATAATAATTTAGTCGAGCGATCTTAATACGGTCCCTTTCTTCTATAATATTACGTCTTTTAATACTATTTTAAGTACTTAAGGTTAAGGTCTTTATTAATTTTAAAATATTTATCCTAAAGGTACTTAAAGTATTAAGGCTCTCCGTTTAATACCGTAGTATAACGTTAATAGGACCTAGGTTAATACTCGTAGAAAAGAGTATTAAAGATTAAAGGATAATAGGTTTCGTATTAATATAAAATAAGGTTAAATAGGTTTAATAAACTTAATTAATAGTTTAATAAACGTCTATATTTAGAATCTATAATTGAAAGTCTTAAGGGAAGTTAAACACGAAGCTCCTATCTACTAAGAAAACACGCAGTCTATATAATTAAGAGAACTATACTATTTATCCGTTTACTCGCTTATTTCCGTATCGAGTAAATAAACGGTTAAGTACTCACCTATTTATTAGTCTATATACTGCGTCGAGTAATAAGTAATCTCTTGACCTACCAAGTATATTAAATATACTAAGGCTCGTGGAGAACCTTAATTATAACACTTACCGATATATAAAGATAGCGATAAAGTATATATAGGCGTATATATAATTTATATATAAAAGTATATAGAGGTTATATAAGAGTAGTAATAGAGTATATATACGCGTATATATAAGTTATATATAGGAGTAGTAATAGGGTATATATACGCGTATATATAAATTATATATAGGGGTATATATAGGCTATATAAAAGTAGTAATAAAATATATATACGCGTATATATAACTATATATAGGAGTAGCCCTATAGGGAGAGTAGGGAGGAAGAGAATAATAAGTAATCTCTTTCCTTTTTTAATAATTTTTACTCTTTTCCTTCCGCTCTCTTTTTTATTAGAAAGGAAAAGAGCGGGGTTTATTTCCTTCTCTTTCTTTTCTTATTCCGTAGCGTATATATAATAAAGCTTTACTCTTTTTTTATATTATATATTAATAATTTTAAATACCGATTATTTAATTAATATTAGAATTTATTTCTAGTTATTATAAAATAATAATTATAAAATATAAAAAAAAAAAAAGAGAATTTATTATCTTTAATCTAAATCTTATATAATCGGTCGATAATTATAATAGATTAACTAATTTTAGAATTAAGATTTATATTAAAATCGATATTTATATATATTATATCCCTTAGTTTTAATACGATATTATAAATTATATATAAATTAATATTTTATATAATTATTTTAATATTATTTTTAATTTTAAATTATAACTTTACTTCGTATAATTAAATTATAAATTAAAGATAAAAATAAGAATATATATATATATTATATAATAATAAATACTCGAACTAGACCCCGAATTTAAATAATATTATATATATAATATAAATACTTTAAATTAACGAATCGAGTCGTAGTAGGCCTAATTAATCAAAATTTGAATTAAGATATAAATTTAATTCTTTAGAAATCTTTATATAATATATTATTTCTTAAAGAATAAAAACGCGGATATAATTACTCTCTTTATAATTTATTTTCCCGTTATCCGTTTATAAATCGAGTAATTCGTAGATAATTAGAATATTTATTAAATTCGTAACTAGTTTTACTATCTAAAAACGATTTTAGAGAAATTATATAATTTATTTTAATAATTAAAAATAAAGATTAAAAATAAAGATTAAAAATAAAGATTAAAAATAAAGATTAAAAATAAAGATTAAAAATAATAATCTTAAAATTAATTAATTAATTAATTAATTAATTTATATATTTACTTTAATAAAACTACTTTATTAATAAGGGAGTTCCGCGAATATTTTCTTAATAAGGTTACTAGTAGTTCCTACTAGTCGTTAAAGAAACCTCGTCGATTAAAAACTCTAATTTATCGATAATTTATCTCCTCTTTTTACTAGTTAGTAGCCGATAATTATAATTATTCTAAAATACTATTTATCCCTTCTCTCCGTTTCTCTTTTATTTTAATTTTCCTAATTTTATTTATTTATCTCGTAGGCCTATAGGCCGCTTTATTATATATTTATTAAATAGTCGATACCTACGGCCCTCCGGCCGGTGGTTTCTTCTTCTTCTTCCTCTTCTTTATAGGCCTAGGTATATCGCTAGGTCCTAGTAATAATTTAAATTATACTAGTTATTCTTTAATAAAGGAGAATTAGCCGAGCTACCCCGTTTTTATTATTTACCGCGTGGTTATATATATATTTTAAACCTGGGTTAATATCTTCTTAAAGTTATATATATTTATTTATTTTATAAACTCCGTTTTATCCCTAGCTAGTTCTAGGTAAAATAATAATATATATTTTATATTTTATTTTCTTTATTTATATTAGTAGCTAGCGCTACGGATTATAAATATCTTTATTCGGTATAAGAATTTATTTAATCCGATTTTACTATATTTTAATTATATTATTATAAAGTTTTTAGTTTTTTTTAATTAATTATAATAATTAAACTAGTCCCCGAATAAGTCTCTCTTTTAAGCCGGGTTAGTAGTTTATATAAAAGTCGTTATTTTATAACTCTTTTATTTATCTAGTTATTACTAGCGGGCCTAGTTTTTTACCCTCTAGTCGATAATTTTAATATTTTAATATTCTTCGATATTTTTAATTAAGTTTATTTAGTCTTTTCTCCTCCTTATAATTATAACTACTTTATATTATTTTTTAAATCTTAAGGCGCGAATTACCTAGGCTTTTTTTTTTATTATTAATATCGGAGATATTTATCGTTACCTCCCTCCTTTACGCTAGAGTTTATTCTAGATCCGTATATTTTTTATAGTTATAATTAAATAAGTCCCTCGACTTATTTAATATCGTATTACTAGGCGGTTTAACTAGAGGTCGATTAACGCGATTATTAACTCGGTCTCGAGTATTAAAATTAGGGTAGTTTTAAATATTCTTAAAATTATCCTAAAGTAGTTATTTTAAATAATTATTAACTTTTTCGTATATCCCTTTATAACCTCTATCGTTCTTTTTAATTAATATTATATCGGAGCCGTAAACGTTAATATCGGTCTAATTATTATATTATATATTATTTTATACTTCGCGAAGGTAGCGCCCTATATCGAACTAGTTAAGTACTTTATAACGCGGCTCTAGTTAACCGCTTTAATTTTAATTTAGGTTAAATATAATCTTTATTTTAACTTTAAATCGATATATAACCCTAAGATCTTAATACTCGTTTTAAGTTCGATAACTACGTTCTTAAAATTTATCACTATTTTTATATTAAATTTCTTCGGCGTTCGAGATATATAAATTAACTCGTATTTCTAGGGGGTAAATAATACTTTATAAGTAATTATTTATTTTAAATAAATATTATAGGCCTGTTTTAAATTCGTATAATTCTTTTTTATACTCTCGTTATAAGCGAGTAGGTAGATATCGTCTACGAATCCTTTAATTTATATTAATAGGTTTATTTTAACGTACTCCTCGATTAATAATATATTAAAGAATAGAAAGAGTACCGGTAAAATAGGCGATCCTTATAAAATACCCGTTATTATTTTTTTTACTATACTCGTTCTTCCCCTAAATATTATAGATATAGTTTTATCTAATAAAAAGTTTATTATCTAGTCGATAATTAGGCTCGATATATCTTTTATTTATAGATCGTATAATAGCCTCTTATATAAAACGTTATCGAATACTCTTATTATATTTAATAATAATAGGTTTACTACCTTTCCCCTCCCGTTCCTACTATAGTTCTATATAGTATATACTATATTTATAAGGGTCTCTAGCGCGGTTTTTATTAAATACTTTCGTCTAGCCTCTATTTATTATAATAGTAATAATTCGTGCTCCTTTACTATATTATTTAATTTTCTAGAGACGACTACTTCTAGCGCTTTATTAAGTATATCGAGGAGTACGATAAACCTATATAACTTTAGCTCTAAATAATCGCCTTTTTTAAATTTTTTAAGAATTATTATATTAATTTCTTTAAAATACCTCGGGTAGTATCTTTATTTAAAGTAGACCTAGAATAAATAGACGATAACGTCTATTACTTCCGTTTCTATTATAACTCTTAGGAATCGGTTTAGGATTCTAGTTATTTCTAGTACTTTATCGGGAGCTAGGTACTATATTATTTTATATACTTTTATCCTAGTTATTTTTTAGTTTATTTTAACGGGCTTTAAATACTTTATTCCATCGATATTACCTAAATCTACCGTTTATAAAGAGGGAAATAATACTCTTTATAAGGTTTTTATTTTACTCTCGAAATCTTTAATTTTTCCTCCTTTATCGTTTTTAATAACTAGGAATTAAAGGAGTTTTTTAAAGTAGTTATTTTTCTCTCTTTTTTATTTTACGAGCTTTTATACTCCCGTCGACTTTAACGAGACTTTATATATACTTTTTTATTAAAAAAACGTTTTCGTTCTTCGAATTATATATATTCTTTTATTATTTATTATATCTAGGGCCTCCCCCGTCTAGGTATTTCGACTTCGTTTATACTCTTTTATATATTCCTTTACCTTTAACGTAATATTAATATAGCGGGAGTTTTAATAGAATTTAACTCCTTAATATAAACGGGCCTATAAGATTATAAATTTAATAATTTTTTAAAAACCTTTTATTATTTTATTTAAGTATTAGTCGATATTTCTTTTACTTTCGAGTTTTAACTTCTCTAACGCTTAATAAAGAGACTTTATACCCTATTATATTTTCTTTTAAATAACGTTATCTTTAATCTTCTTTTAAATATACCGAGTACGTAGTATTATTTCTTTTTACGTTTACTCGAATTCTATTACTACTAGCCTATAATCGGAGTTATAATATAAATCTTCGCGGATTATAAAGTTATTTATAACCTAGTACACTCCTCTTATAAGGAATAATAAATCGATTATATTTTCGTATCCTCGGGCTTTTTATATAATAGATACTTCTAGTAATTTTAATTTTATTTCCCTCGACTTTATTATTCCTAGGAGATAATTAATTATAGTATAATATATATATCGCTTAATATTATTTTAGTTAGGGTAGTAGAGGTTAAAATTCTTTAAAAGAATATATTCGCCTTCCTCCGTTAATACTTCCTTTAATAGTAGTAATATTAACGGATTATTAATCGAGGTATACTATATTAGTAATAAATTATATATACTATAAATTTATATCTTTTTATAATAGGGGATTCCTCGACTAATAACCTCCTCCTCCTCGACTTTATCCGACCGAGATTTCTTTTTATTTCTTTACTCTTTTAATATAATCCTTATAAAGTATAAATCGCCTTTATAATAAATTAATTCTTAATTATTTATATCGATTCTTTTATTTATATAAAGGTATATACGGGCCTCTAGGCCTTTTTATATATTAAATAAAAATAATTAATACTATTATTATATAGTGTTTAGGTAGTAGGGTTTTAACTAGGCTCCTAGATAATTATAATATTAATATTTTTAATTTACTTATTTTAAAGTAACTTTATTATTAACTTCGATTAATTTTTAATATTATACTATATAACTTTAAGTTAAATACTATAACTTATCGTATATTAATATTATATTCGTAAGTTCTTTGTTTATTTCTTAACTACCTAGTAGTATTAATTCTAGCCGGTTTTCGTCTAGTTAATCGAACGTTATTATTAAAAAGTTATTTAAAATATAGAGGATTATTTACCTAGGTATTATTATTAGTTTATTATTTTATCTCGGCCTCCCTACCTTCCTAGGTATAGTAATAATATTTTAGATTTTATTAATTATATTTGTTATTACTTTCCTCTTTCTTGTGCCCCTAACCGGTACTAGTATAAATCTATTACTAGTTAATTATACCTAGGAGCTTAGGGCTATTATCCTCGGTAATACCGCGAATTATTTAAATTTATTCTCTAATTTTTATTAGATTCGGTATATCTCCTTTTACCTAACTAGGTATACTCTACTCTAGGATTTATAACGTCCGGAGTAGACTATATAGCGCTTTTCCTTCGGGCTTTTAGTATTATATTTGTATAATTAATAGGGTTATATATATATCCCGTATTTAAACTAATTTTTATAAATTAGGGTTATATAATTATACCCTTAATAATTAAAATACTACCTCGGGTTATTTATTCTCTCTTATCTTTTATATAATAATAGTTATTCGCTTTTTAGGAACCCGTCCGTTATTAATTTATTTACTATATTTAAGTCCGGGATCTTAAAAAGAAATATTAAATATTTCTTTTTATAACCGTATTTATCTAGTTTAAAAACGAATTTTAATTATTTTATATTTATAATATCTAATCCCGGGTATAATTTATAATTATATTTTTTTAATATCTTTATTACCGCTTTTTAATTACTTGTATCGACGACCTCCTTCTTTATATTATATACTACTACTACGTAGGTTTATCTTAATATTCTTACCGAGGGGTTAATATTTTTTATTTATTTAATTACTTTCTCTAACTTTTATCTTACCTCTATTATTATATAATATAGAACGAAGTCTCCTTTTATTATTTATTTTACTCCGATAATCGACTCCGTTATCAAGTAGGCTCCGTTCCGGAATATTTTAATTAATTAAAAGTTAATTACCTTCCTAAGTTATCCTCTAATCTTAGTATTATTTATCTTAATTATTAACTACTTCGCTTTCGCGCTAGTCGTTATTACCGGGGGAGAGGGGTTCGTTTCGGCTATATATCTCGATAAAATAAATATATATCTACGGGTAATATTAGCCTAGCTCTATATTAATAATATAAATATACTCCTCGCCCTAAATTTTTAAATCTTTTATTTTAACGAGTTTATTTAAGCCTCCTAAAGTTTATACTCTTCTATTAATTCTTATATATAACTAAGAATTATTCCTAGCGCGATCTACGTTAGTTATAATTTATAGTATATTATTTATTATACCTCCTTATATTCTATATCTTTTATAACTTTTATTATAATTATTATTAATTCTTTTAAAGTTTTTATACCCCTTTTATACCCTTTTATTTAATTACTAGTCTTATTTTATTATTATAACGTCTTCGTTATATTAAAACGTATTAATAGCCCCCGTTTACTCCCTACTTTAGTATTTTAAATTTTATCTCTACTATCTTTATTCTCTTTTATTTTAACTAATTTCGTAACCCTTTAAGGTAGTGAAATCCTATTGGCCTAGCTTTCGTCTTATCTTTTTTAATTGGCTAGGCGCGTTTTTTCGTTTTTTTTTTTACCTCCTTAAAATAAACACCGAGAAATTTAAGGAACTTTAATAGAATATTATTAATTAAAGTAAATTAATTTCTTTTATTTAAATATTTATATTATATAATAAAATCTAACTCTTTTTATCTTTATATATATTTTATTTAATTACGATCGAGCCCTTTCGTTTCTAAGATTTATATTATATAGTAATATTTAACCCTTTTAATCTTTATATATATATTATATAATTATCGTCGAGCTCTTTTATCTCTAAATTTATATTATATAATTATCTCTAAGTCTTTTTATCTTTATATATATATTATATAATTATCGTCGAGCCTTTTTATCTCTAAAATTTATCTTATATAATAATATCTAACTCTTTTTATCTTTATATATATATTATATTATAGGCGCTGAATCTTTTTCGTTCAAATATCTAAATTATATAATAACTAGTTATAGAGATCTTTATTATTCTAAATTAATAGTATAAAGTTAACTTTTTTATATAAATAAATAAATAAATATATTTTATTATTTACCTTTATATAATATAATAGGTTTTTATATAATTAAGGTTTTAATTTTTTTTTACCGCTAGTAGTCTTTAAATATTAACGCGAATTATTTTAATTTAAATATTATTAAACCCTTCGTATAATAATTAATAATTATAAATCTAGTAAATACGAGTTTAAATTAGAATAATATTCGAAGTTAGAAAATAAATTTAATTAAAATAAACTAAATTAGCGAATTATTTATAATATATTATTTGGAATTTATTATAATCCGAATCTTTCGAGACTTAACTAGAGGCTCTAATAAATATTATATAATAATTTTATTATATAATAATTCATTTAGTCTTTTATCTTATCTTTAAACTTTTCTATATAATAATCTTTAGACTTTTTTATATAATAGTTTATAGACTTTCTCGTATAATAATTTTTAAATCTTTTTATATAATAGTCTTTAGACCTTTTTATATAATAGTAATAAAATTTTCTTATATAATAGTATTTAAAATTTAGATTATATTATATAATAATTTATTTTCTCTTTAACTTTCTTTTAGTTTTATTATATAATAGTTTTAAATAAAAATAAACCTCGGATATAAATATATATATATATCTCTACTCTTAATGAATATATACTCGAGATCTTCGATATTATAAAATTTATAATATTATAAATCCTTAATGTTATGGGGTGGATTTAGGTATATTATATTACTAAACTAAACCTCGGTACTTCTATAATAGGACTAGCGCCTTGGCTAGATTCTAGTATATTAGGGCCAAATTCTCTATAGATAATAAAGATCTTTTATATTATTAATATTTTTACTACTAAAATAACTATACCTTAATAAATAATAGTAATAGTTTATATTAATTACGTCGATAGCTTTATACCTTTATAAGACGCTTTCGTTTATTTTATTTAATTAATAACTTAACGGTTCTACCTACCTTAATACCTCTATAGCGAGAATATATTTATTTATTTTAAATTAGTACTTATATAGTCCCTCCTTATACCGACGAGTAATAAACTCTTGGTTAGGCCTTTATTCGTAGATAAATATTATTAAGTTATCGATTTCTTACCGCCTATATACTAGTACCTTAAACCGGCCTTACGTCACGTTTTATAACGACGACGAGTTACGAATATACCTACCTCTTTATACCTAATAAGGTATATTCTATAGTATTTTATTAATACTCCTACCTACGCCTACCTCGCTATAAACTAGAATTTATATAGTTTTATTATTCGAGTTAATTAGTTTCTACCTACGTTAGTATGGCCAGCCTTAGTTATATTTAATATATTTACGTAGTAGTAATAGTATAGCTCTTAGCTAGCCCACCGGGGGTAAATATATTTAATTCTATAACACGAGCTTTAATAACTCTACTTTTAATCTAGCGAGATCCGATAATAACTTCTATATACGTTAATATAGCCAGCCTCAGCTATATTTAATATACTCGTTTAATAGTAGTAGTAGTAGTAATAGTAATATAACTCTTAACTAGCCCACCGGGGGTAAATATATTTAATTCTATAATACGGGCTTCGATAGTTTAACTTTCGATTTAATTAAATCTATATTAACCTCGCGCTAAAATAGTTTTAATTTTCAAAAATATCGGTAAACGACTACTTTTAAAAATCGCTAGTTATTTAAAAACTGCGCCAAGACCTCACTTTTATATATAAAAAAGTCGACTATTTAGTACTTTTTTATTAATACTCTTATAACGCCAAATGTATACGCCCTTATTTTATTAATATTATAGTTACTACCGTTATTATTTACATTATCCCTCTATACCTCCCTGTCGCCTTATCTCGCCGTCGCGATTTTAATATTTAGTTTTAAGGCTCTGCGCCAAGTTTTAAAACTCTATAATATTTTTATAATTACCCCGCACCGACTATTCAAGAGCTAGGGATATACTAGTATATTTACTTACTTTATTATTTCTATATATAAACGCTATTTACGTTATTATTTACGATACCTTATATTAACGTACTAACGAGGGCGTTAACTTCTTTCTTTTAAAAGAGGCGTTCTATTACGGGGTAGATTTAAATATATTATATTATTAAACTAAACCTCGGTACTTCTATAATAGGATTAGCGTCTTAACTAGATTCTAGTATATTAGGGCCAAATCCTCTATAGATAATAAATATCTTTTATATTATTAATATTTTTACTATTAAAGTAACTATACTTTAATATTTAATTAATATAAATCTTATCTTTATTTTCTTATTATTATATAATTAAATTTCTTAAGTAATTAATATCGACGATTTATTTAAACTAAACTATATTTAATTTATTTTATTATTAATTTATATTAAATTAATTTAATTACTAGCCGACCTCTTTATTTATAAAGATAAATACTATATAAACGAGTTTCTTATTTATATATAATTACTAAAGTTAGTTCTACCTAAATTCGAATATATTAAATAGTAAATATATTAACTAGAGTTACCCCTAATCGATTAAATTAACGGACGGAGCGCTAGTTCTTAATAATAGTCTATATTAAATATATTATTCTTTTATATATATAAAAAACTATATCGATAAAGCGGTAAATTAATATTCTATCGAAAAAAGTAGAAAAAGCGCGTAGATTTATTTAGTTTATATACTAGCCCTAGATATCGATTTAATATCTACTTTCGTCTAAAATTACTAAATACGTATTTAGTACCTCGATTTATTTTAAATAATTTTGAATAAATACGAATAAATTAGTTTAAATAATACTAGTAAATAATTAAATATATATAATTATAAATAAATAATATAATCTATAATACCGCGCTAACTTAGGGAGTACTACGCGTATATATAATTTTTACAAATTAACGTAATTTAAAATCTAAATTAAATTAGTATAATTATAGTATTTTATATAGTTTTAACGAGCTACCCGGCGCTAGTAGAAAATCACGGATTTAAAATCTTAAATCTGAGGTTACTATTTTTAAGTTTCTTTTTTTTTTTTATATTCTCTTTTCGTTATTTTTCCGCCCAAATTTAATAAAATACATATTTAGTACCTCGACTCTTTTTATATAAACTACCGCTTTACCGATAAATAGAATAAAAGAAGAGATTCGCGTTATATAATTAAAATTATATTATTAAATTAGAATAATAAATTATTTATACACGGTACCCTCTACTAGATTAGAAGATAAAGACTTCGTTAATTAATTAGAAAATTTAAATTAATATATAAATATAGTTATATAAAGTATAATTTACTTTAATCGGAGATATCCTAAATAATAATATTATATATTAACTCGATATTAAATATTTAGATATTTAGACTCTTTAATTTCTTAATTATACGATATATCTATATTATATATTTTTAAGATTCGGTAACTATATATATTCTATAATACGAAATTCAAAATTATTTTTATTTTATCAAGAATATTTTTTTATCAAAGCGAATATACCTTTGGAAATTATATTATAATTATCGAATTTTTATTAATAAATAATTCTCTATTTAAGTAATTAAAAATAAAATTTTATATAAATAATCTAAAAATATTTTATATATATCGGTAAATCTTAAAAGTAAATGTTAGTATACTCTAAGCGTTATCAGCCCTATTAGAAAGCCGTCTACGGGTTTGCGCTGAAACTCTATATTAAATACCGACCCGAGGTTCAGTAGGATCAGTAAGTTAGGGGTCCGGGTAGGGTCCTGTCAGTAAATAGTACTTACTGTCAGCAGGTTCAGTAACTCGATAAATAATCAGTAACTCAAATATCAGACAAATAGGCCCATTACATGCCCTATAGTATGCGCATTTGCATGCGCATTGGCATGCGCCATAGTATGGGCCATAGTATGGGCCATAGTATGCCCTATGGCATGCGCAATGGCGTGCGCATGCCATTGAATGGCATGCGAATGGCATGCGCAAAGGTATCCTGAATAGCATGCGATGTACGCCCCCCGCAGCAGCCCCTAAAACATCAGACGAAAGCCCCCCATGGCATGCGCAATTATGGCATGCGCCAAGGCATGCGCCATGGTATGCGAAATGGTATGGTATTTATGTGCGTATACTCCCCGGATATGCCCGGGTGACGCCCCCGCGAGAACTTTCGCCAAAACTTATTATTCCGGGCCCGGTAGGTCGCTGGCGTTAATAGTCGTCGCTAGAGGTCGCTACCGTTAATAGCGACGATTATAGAACTTTATTTATTTCAGCCCTATAATAGGGCTGGCTATTATTAATATATTAACGATATATATAAATTACTAAAATTACTAATCCTATTAAAATTAATTTAGAGTTATTAATAGGATATTATTTAAACCCCCGATTTATTAAATTTATTAAAAGTTATTTACTTAGACCTCTAATTTACTAAATTTATTAATAGGACGCTAGTAACTTTATCTATAAATTAGGGCTACTAGTAGGACACTATTAACCCTATCCGCGCGGTCGGTAACTAGGGTTTTAGTAGGAGTTTTTGAGATTTACCGATATATTTATATAATAAAATAACTTTTCGAGAGTAATAAGTTTAAAAAAACGAATAAAGATAAAAAGTATATAATTCTTTTATTTTATTAAAAATTAATATCTTTTAAATAATTTAATTTATTAATAATTAAACCGGAATTTTAATTTAAAAAAGAAAATAAATAGTTTATTAAAAAAGAATCTGGTCTTTATATAATAAAGGAATTTTATTATTATATAATAAAACCTGAATTTAAATTTTATATAATAATTAAAAACGAGCCTCGTATAGTAATTAAAAATAAATCTTATATAGTAATTAAAAACGAGCCTCGTATAATAATTAAAAACGAATTTTATATAATAGTTAAAAATTATTATAATCAAGGTTCGTTTCGGACTTTAATAAATTTAGTATATTTAATAAATTAAAAACTCGCTTATTACTCGACGTATCTTATAGGATATTAAATAGATAAGCGCTCGACTATTTAACGATAGTAAAATATAATCGAGCGAATAAATAATACGATTTATTTCTATTATATAAATAGTATATTTTTTAATAGATAAAAACTTCGCGTTTAACTTCTCTTAAAACTTTTAATAATATATTCTAAATATAAATATTTATTAAATTATTAATTAAATTTATTAAACTTATCTAGTTATATTTAATTATTTATATAAAGATTATTATTTATTAATTTTTAATACTTTTCTCTAAAAGTACTAACCTAGGCCCTATATTAATAAGTCCGGAAAAATAGTTTTATATTATCGTTATTTAATCGGTATATAATACGTATTCTATAGCCTTAGTAAATTTAAGCGCCAAGATTATAAAGTTAGAGTTAAGGTCTACGCGGGAGTATTAAATTTAATTTTAAATTTAATTTTATAACCCTATAGGGTAACGCTAGTAAGAATTTAATTAAAAGTTCGGAATCTAGGTTAAAAATAAAATTAGTTAGATATTTATATCCCTATATAGGGGGTTTAGTCTAAATACTATTAAAAGTTAAAGTCAAAAAAAAAAGTTGTAGAATCGTTATAGAATCGTTATATTTTCTATATATAATATACTTAGAATACGGGATATAAGTAGATACGTATTTCTAGTATTTTACGTATTTTCGGTATAAAATACGTAGAAATTGGGGTTTCCTAAATTATTAATATATCGACGTTATATTAAAATATTAAACGGAGAGTCTTAATATTTTAAATATTTTTAAAATTAATACTTTAGGATTTAATAAAAATCTTAACTTTAAATATCTAAAATAATACTAGAAGACTTAATATTATAAACGACGGGGACTATATTAAAGTCTTTTATTTTAAATTAATATTATAGAGAGTATAAAAAACTTAATAATTAATTAATTAAATTTTAATTATTCTTCGCCTTTAACGAGAGTATTATATTAATTAATATATAAATAATCTTTATTATTACCTATATAAAAGGTAATATATAGAAATAAGTTAAATTATATTTAAAGCGCTATATAAAAGGATTAAATAATATCGATAATTTAATAATAAAACTTTAGATAAAGAACTTCTCTCGGTTTAAAATTAAAATTAATTATATATTTAGACTTTCTAATAAGAGTAATATAATAATTCGTATTATTTAATATTTAATATAGCGAAGATCTACGTCCGATTATTCGGTATAATTTTAATATTATATAATATTAACGGAATAAAACGATATTACTTTTATAATAATATATCGATAAAGATTAAGAAATAATATTAAAGATAAATTTATATAAATAAAAGCCGATATTTAAAACCTCGATATATTTCTAAAATACATAGTCGCGATCGGTAATAAATTATATAAATATATAATAAAGAAGTATTATAACGGAGAAATTAATAAATAAAGATATTTAAAAGTTTATAATAATAAATATAATTCGGCTAATTATTACCGCCGTAAAAAACTTAACTCGTATAATTATATATTAATAAAACTCGATTTTATTAAAAAAGAACCTATAAGAGAATTTTTAAAAAAAAGTAAATAATAATATAAAGGAAAAAAAGTAATAAATTATTATAATTATAATAAACCGGGCTATATCGCTAGGAACTATTACTCGAAAAATATAATAAATCGATAATAATTAAATATATTTAAAAAAGAGATATTAGATAATATAACTAGATCCTCTAAAGAATTAATATAGGATAATATTAAATTAAATAACCTACTAAAAAAATAAAGTAATAAGAAGATTAATAAGATTATATTCTATAAAATAGTAATAATTAATTAATTAGTTAACTCTTCGTCGTTAACGAATTAGAATAATAAGTAGTTTTCGGTATTAAGAAACTAGCCTAGTATAATAAAATTAATATAACTATATTAGTTATTATTAAATAAATAAAAACTATCGCCCCGATAGTTACTATATTTTTATTAAAACGAAGCGCTAGTATAAAGAGACGAATAAGTATTTAAACTATTTATATTATATTAATAATTTAATTATAAACCTCTTTATATTCCCTAATAATATTAGGTATATATTATAGTTATTTTATAAATATCTATTTATCGTCCTCTAGCCTATAACTCTTCTAGCGAATAAGATATTATATAATAATATTTTTAACTTTCCTAAATCGACGTTATTATTTCCGTAGTAGTTTATTTATTTTTTATTCTTCTTCGTTATCGACGATAATTAATAGCGGAGCTTTAGTATACTTTTTATACAGGTCCTCTTTTAGCCTAATATCGGCAAAGCGAGAGACCGTACGAGAAGAGTCGAGGTACTAAATACGTATTTTACTAGTTTTAGGCGGAAAAATAACGAAAAAACAACGTTTAAAAAAAAAAAAAAAATATAATTCTTTTTTTAATAAAAAACCTAAAAATAGTAACTTCGGATTTAAGATTTTAAATCCGTAATTTTCTACTAGCGCCGGGTAGCTCGCTAAGGCTATATAGAGTATTATAACTATATTAATTTAATTTAAATTTTAAATTATATTAATTTATAAAAATTATATACGCGCGTAATACCCCCTAAGCTAGCGCGGTATTATAGACTATATAATTTATTTATAACTATATATATTTAATTATCTACTAGTACTATTTAGACTAACTTATTCCTATTTATTCAAAATTATTCAAAATAAATCGAGGTATTAAATGTGTATTTAGATACTTTAGCCGAAAGTAGGTATTAAATCGATCTCTAGGGCTAGTATATAAGTTAAATAAATCTAAGGGCCTTTTTCGTCTTTTCTAGTAAAATACGGGCTCACCGCTTTATTAATAAATAGTAAATTTAAAATAAACGACCGAAATTATATTATAAATAATTATAGTAGGTAGAAACTTTAGACGATATACTAATTTATTAATATATTTAATAATTTAAAAAGGTCCGATAAATTATTAACTAGTCTTTTTAGATAAAACGCCGACTATTTAATATCCTTTATATAAATATAGACGAATATAATCTCTAACCTTAAAGAATATAGGTTTATAATAAATATTATAATATTTCTTTATACGGAGAGACGTAAAGGTAATAGTATCTTACGCGTCGATATATTCGGGACGATAAACGATAACCGGGAAAACTTCGACTCGGAAGGTTTTTATAATATATAATCGTATTCTCTTAATACGAGGTTATATATTTCGGGAGGCCTTCGTAGTAATATCTATTCCTATAATAAAGAGCTCTATATCGACGTTTATTCCTATAATAGGAATTTCTATATCGACGTCCGCTTTTATAGTAGGAACTTCTACGTTATGGAAGACTTTAAAGATATCTACTATATTAAATTAAAAAATATTAAAACTATTAATATATAATAAGTTAAATAACTCCTTAATCTTAAAATTATATAAATTCTCGGTAGGCGCTAAGCGAGTACTACTATATTTAATAGAGTTATTTAATATAGCCGGAAATTACGATAATAATATAAATTATTTATACGCGTCGACTATTAGTAGGAAATATTTTAGGGTAATTTCGACGATTTTATTCGACTTTTTAAATTATCCGTCGGTCTAAAGATAATATATAGTTAAATAAAATATATTAATATTTAACTCCGTTATAATCTACTTCTATAATTACCCGATAAATCGAGTATCTCGATCGTTAATAATTATTAACGGAAGACCTTAATTTAATAATAAAAGTTTTATTAGTAGGTAATAAACCTATTAAAGTCCGCCCTAGACTACCTCGCCTATAATTAACGTTATCACTTTACTAAATTTATATATAATTAATATTACGTAATCCTTACCGGTAGAAACTTTTAGTAGAGCGAGAATAAAATTAATAATTATAATTTTAAAGGGTTTATATAGTGAGTAAATCGGCTATAACGAGCCGTAAAATTAATACCTAGTTATTTAATATAATTAATAATAAGAGTAGTATCTAAGCTATTTATATAACTTCGTCGATATATTGAATATATAGATACTACGTATTAACTTTTTATAAATTCTAGTATAATTAAGATATCTTATTTTATTATAAACCGTCTAAAAAACCTTATACTCTAACGTAGTTAGTAGGTATAAACGAAGATTATAACTATATTCGATATCGTTAAAATAGAGTAAACCGTTAATAAATTTATATAGTAGTTTGGTCGTATTTTTACCGAGTACGATATTCTTTAGTTATAATCCTAACTTATCGTATTTCTACTTCGTAACTACTATGTATACGGCTTTTAAAGTCTTCGTTAATAACGATAATATTAACTAGAAAAACGGAAAATATATTAAAAATTAATTCGTCTATTTTAAAACGATATAACTAATTAATAAAGTGTAATAAAATATCTAGAACGATATTCGCTTTACTAGGTTTATATTTTTATTTAATTCGGAATCTTTATAAATATTCCGATACGCGGATTAAACTAAGATTTAGTTTCTTAATAGAGGTAGTATTTATAGAAATCTACCGTACTATACCTATAGTAGAAGTATAGTCGGTATAGATAATTATAGTATTACTAGTTACTTTAATAAAATATCGAATCTTCTTTATAACCTAAATAATACTAGTTATTTCTAGTTCGGTTAATTAATATTTTATCTTAATAAAAGTCAGCTATTTTAATAAGAATAGGATAAACTATAATAATTTCTATTTCGGTATTTCCGTAGTATCGTCGTCTTTAATATAATATATATATATACCGAATCCCTACTCTTTACTAGTATCTAGATCGATAAATAATAGTCTCTTTAAATTAATATAATATAGTATAATAGGACTAGCGAAGAGTTTTTATAAATATTTATAGGCGTTATACTCCGCCGGCGTAGACGTATTAACGTATCGATAAAAAATCTCCTCGTTATAGATTTACGAGTATTACCCTATATACTCCCACTTTATAATTTCCGATAGTATTAATTTAATAACGTTTTACGGTCTTATAGAGGTTTAATTATTACCGCGTAATATAAAATATACTACTTTAGGTAACCCGTTATTCTAAGATACTACTCTAGTATTTATAATATTCGGGGAAATTAAAGATTCCGTATAATTATTAATTTATCCTTAACTATAGTAAGGCCTAGAGTATTAATATATTAATTTAATAACTAGGCGGAAGAATAATTAAAGAAGGACTTCTTAATAGAAATAGAAATATTTATATTTAATAGTATTTATAATATTAGTATTAAATACTCGACGTATTCTACTAAGAATTTAGAGAAGATAATAATATTATCTATATATACGCGATAGAATTTTCGGTATAGACGAAGTATATAGTCGATTATTCGTTAAATATAAATAGGCGAGTTCTAGTAGTTTATAATAAAGATATTAAATATCTTTTAACCTTTATAAATAATTATTATTAAACGGTATCGATAATATCGTTTAACCTACTATTAATAGAAGAACGTAGCGGCGTTAATTATCGAGATATATATAGTATTTATTAAAAGTACTAGGATTTCCGTCTATAAGGGAACTAGATAAATATTAAATATAGTAATTTTATTTAATACTTTAATATCCACGACCACGTATTCTTTAGGCCTAGATAGTATATTTTTCTAAACTATAAAATATAAGAAGGAGAAAGGTATTATTATAATAATTTACTTTATTCTTCTCTATTAATATAACTCGTCGAAGATTTCGTTAATTACCTCTTTATCCTATTTATTTAATAGATATATACGAGCTTAACCGGCCTTATAAAGCTCTTTCTAATTATCAATAAAAAAAATCTCTATTTATTTAGATTCCGGGATATTTATTATATTTTTAATATCTTTCTATAAATCTAGAAACGAATCGACGACGTCGGTAATTATAGAGGCGGAAGTATTATTTCCGTAGATCGTAGTATTTATAAAGTATAGTATCTCTAGTTAAGATAAGAGGTTTAGTACTATTATTTACTTTAACGCTACGGAAACCTTTTATAAAGTTTATTTTAATAATATATTTTAAGAGAGGTTTACCGAAGATAAATTTAATAAAGTAAATATTAAATTAGAAATTATAAAACTCGGATAAATAATATTCGATATTATCGAACTAGATATATAGGGAGTTATTACTATATTAAAAGTTACTACTATAATTAGACTAGTTTTAAAGTAGGATTTAATTAAAAGTTTCGACGTTAAAATCTTAAATAACTTTATAACTAAATTAGTATATAAAGTACTAATTTAAAAGTATCTAGTTATTTTATATCCAACTACTTTTCCTAGCCTAGTATATCGGTTAATAATTATAGGAAGATTAGTATTATTCCGGACTATAATTCTATCTATATTATAGTTAACGATATATACGATTACTATTAATATATTAAGTTAAGAAGGTTTAAATAGTAGATTATAATTTTAAGGAAACTCCGATTTTATAAATTTAACTATAATAACTATATCTATATATACTAGTATAGTATAACGGAATTTGTTAATTATAATAGTATCTATCCTAGTACCCTTCGTAATTATAGAAATAGGGACTTCGAGTTTACTATAAAATATAATAGTAATTAGGTCTTTACTAGTATTAATTATAATTCCTTCTAACTTTATAATATCGATATCTATTAGAACTTTAATAGATAGTTTATCGATAATATATAATTCCTTAATAATTAAGGCGATTTTATCGTCTTTACCGAGAATATATATAGAGATAAAAACGAATTTATTAAAATTATAGTTATTCGATCCTAAGCCACGGACTTTTATAGTCGTAGATATTTTATAGACCTTAACCTATAGGCCGAGTTCTATAAGATTTTTTAAAAATTATCGGTTATAAAACTTATAGTATATATAGTATTAAAGTAGAATTCGTAGAGTTAGTTATATAGTTCTTTAGAGACTTTAATAATAATATATTAATAATTACGAAACGTATATTCTTAGGTAACTTCGTTAATAGATATAGATTTAATAACCCTAGCTACGGAAGTCGGTGAGACGGAAGAGACAAATACTTCGAAGTTCGTTAATATAGAAATTATAGTAGACTTTACTATATTTCGGTACTATCGAATATATATATATATAGTTTATTATTAGAAGAAAATAACTACTTATATAATTAGTAAACTACTTTAGTAGACGTGTCGACTATTTTAATAATATATTATTTAATAAAAAGATTATTAACTATCTCTTTATAAAGTTCCTCTAAATCGACGGTATTATTAATATATTTATTAACCTATATAATACTTTAGTAGAAAGTATCTTCTTGACTACTATAATAGCTACTTTAGTTTTCATTATAAAGACTTTTAATCTAGCGGAAGATTTCTATAAATTAATCTTCGTTATAACCGACGTCTTTAGTAACTTTTTAATTTTTAGTATAATAGGTTCTCTAGGTTAAAAAGAGCTTCCTAAAAGAATTTCTATTAAAGAATCTTTTTATTTTAGAGTTTTAATCTTAATACTTAAAAGAGAATATTTTCTACTTAAATAACGAATTTAAGTTTCCGTTTATTATTTATAACTACTTTACGGGAGGTTATAAATAATTAGAATTCTATTATTATTACTAGTTAATATTATTCTATTAAAGTTAAAAGGAAGACGAAGGAGACGAAAAAAGCCTATATAAATTACTATTATATAAAGATTTATAACCTCTACCGAAGCCTTCGGTAAAACGATAAGGAAAGAATAATTAATAAGAGTTTTAATATTAATTATACTATTAAGGCTAGCGCTATCCGTAGCTACTATTACTATTATTATTATTATTATTATAATTCGGCGGAACCGCTCGATTAGGTTTATTTAACTTTCTAGATACTAAAACCTACTATTTATATTTATAATTATCGAGACTCGTTAGAAACTATTAATTATAGTATTATTATTAAACCTCTTGATATTACACTATAATTCAAAGTTAATTCCGTTATAAATAATATTAAATTAATTTTATAATAATAATATTCCCGTATTCTTAATAGACCTTAAAATCTTCTATATATATTCACGCGGTTCACGACGGCTACTAGTATCTCTTATAGAGTAACGTTTCTTTAAGACGGTATTAATAATTATATTTAAAAACTCTTTAAATCTTCTTATTAAAAACTAGATTTATTTTATAATATCGGAATTATTAATACCGTATTTCGATAGTCTCTTTTTAGCGTCGGAAAGTTTAGTAGTATATTATTCTATATCGGTAAATCCGGAAAAATAGTTCTGTAAAATCGCTACTTAATCGGTGTAAAATACGCATTTTGCAGCCTTGGTAAATCTTAGCGCCAAGATTTTTAAGTTAAAGTTAAGGTCTGCGCGGGAGCGCTAAACTTAATCCTAAAAATAACTTTATAACCCTATAGGGAAACGCTAGTAAAAATCTATTTAAAAATTCGGAATCTAGGCTAAAAATGGATTTAGTAAAATATTTATATTCCTATATAGGGGCCCTAGTCTAGATACTATAAAAAGTTAAAGTTTAAAAAAAAAAAAAAAAAAAGTTGCTAAATCGGTGTAATATCGCTGCTTAATCGGTGTATAATATACTTAGAATACGGGACATAAGCAGATACGCATTTCTAGTATTTTATATAATTTCGGTATAAAATACGCAAAAATCGGGGTTTCCGGACTTGCCGATGTAGAGCGGTACCGGGGAGGTAAGTTTAGAAGTTTTTTAATACTATAGTATACTTCGGATTAACGTAGGGATCCCTAGAGGGAATACTAATATAAGATAGAGTAAAGTAGGGCGTAGAGTAGAGATCGCGGTTCGATCTCTACTTTAAACTAGGGTAGGGTAAAGTAGAGATCCTTTAAAAATCTCTACTATATTAAAGCGGATTTCTAATAATTATTCTAATAACGCTACTACCTCTATAGATATATATATTTACGGCTACTACTACCTCTATAGATACGCGTATTTATAACTACTACTACTACTATCTCTATAGATATATATATTTATAGCTACTACTACCTCTATAGATATATATACTCATAACTACTACTACCTCTATAGATATATATATACTTGTAGTTACTACTACCTCTATAAATACGTGTATTTATAGCTACTACTACTACTACCTTTATAAATATACGTATTTATAGCTACTACTACCTCTATAAATATATATACTTATAACTACTACTACCTCTATAGATATATATATTTATAGTTACTACTACCTTTATAGATATATATACTTATAGCTACTACTACCTCTATAGATATATATATTTATAACTACTACTACCTCTATAGATATATATACTTATAGCTACTACTACCTCTATAGATATACGTATTTATAACTACTACTACCCCTATAAATATACGTATTTATAGAATAAATACTCGGACCTATAATTATTTAGGTTAATATTAAAATTAAAATTATTATTAATTTAAAATTAGATATAACCGAAGATTATATTAAAGACGTAGTTTAATTCGTTTATTTTAAAATTAAGGGGATACTTAAATAATAGTTTAGTTTTAAATTTAAAATTAACCCTTTTTAAATATTTATTAATACGTTTTAATATTAGTATTTTCTCTTAAACTAATTACTTTATTCTTAAGAATATTTCGATTTAAAATTAATTAAAAAGTAAAGAGTAAAGAATAATAATAAATATTAATTATAATAATTATTATAATAATCGTCTCTCTATAGTATAATCTATAATATATTTTATTATTAATCTATAATAGGGGTAGTAGTAGTTATAAGTATATATATATTTATAAGGATAATAGTAACTATAAATACGTATATCTATAAAAGTAGTAGTAGTTATAAATATATATATTTATAGAGGTAGTAGTAGCTATAAGTATATATATCTATAAAGATAGTAGTAGCCATAAATATATATATCTATAAAGATAGTAGTAGTTATAAATACGTATATCTATAAGGGTAATAGTAGCTATAAATACGTATATCTATAAAGGTAGTAGTAGTTATAAATATATATATCTATAAAAGTAGTAGTAACTATAAATATATATATTTATAAAAGTAGTAGTAGTTATAAATATATATATCTATAGGGGAAGTAGTAACTATAAATATATATATCTATAGGAGTAATAATAGTTATAAATATATATATTTATAGAGGTAGTAGTAGTTATAAATATATATATTTATAGAGCTAGTAGTAGTAATAACTATAAATACGCGTATTTATAGAGGTAGTAGTAACTATAAATATATATATCTATAGAAATAGTAGTAGCTATAAATACGTATATCTATAGAGGTAGTAGTAGTAGTAACTATAAATACACGTATCTATAAAGATAGTAGTAGTTATAAGTATATATATCTATAGAGGTAGTAGTAGTAATAACTATAAATACGCGTATTTATAGAGGTAGTAGTAACTATAAATATATATATCTATAGAGGTAGTAGTAGCTATAAATATATATATCTATAGAGGTAGTAGTAGTAGTAACTATAAATACACGTATCTATAAAGGTAGTAGTAGTCATGAGTATATATATTTATAGAGGTAATAGTAGTTATAAATATATATATCTATAAAGGTAGTAGCGTTATTAGAATAATTATTAGAAATCCGCTTTAGCGTAGTAGGGATTTTTAAGGGATTTCTATTTTACCCTACTCTATCTTAAACCCTATATTAATAAATCCCTATACTAGGTTAAAGTAAAGATTATACCTCGATCCCTACTCTACTCTATATTAATTCGAAGCGTAGTAGCGAGGTCTTTAACTCGCTCGATAAAAAGATATATATTATAAAAGTAGGTCTCTTTATTAATATACTCGAGACTAGACCCTATACTAGTAGATTTATTATTATATATAGAGTCGAAGAATCCGAGGTTAGTCGTATTCTATTTTAATATAATAAAAGTAGTATTATTACTTTAAGGACCTTATAGGCCCTATGGTCTTAATAGTCTAAAAGAACCTATTAGAAATATTATTATAAAGTTTATAATAAGATTACGAAGTTTTATAAATTATATTTTATTAAAACCCGTATTCGTTATTAATAAAGACTACTACGGTTATTAATTAAATCCGAGGGGTCTTTAGTAGATTACTTTTTCTATAAAAATCTACTTTATAAATTAAGCCGATAGCGAAGATATCGAGTTCGGCGGTAATAAAGAAGGTATATTCTCTACTAATATAAAAGTTTTAAGAAATTATCGAGTCGCTTAAATACTAACTTAGAAGCGTATTATAACGGTATAAAAAATAATAATATTAATAACTTAATCGTTTAACTAGCTCGGCACCTTAATAAATTTTAATTATATATCGGTAAAGCGGGAGACTATACGAGAAGAGTCGAGGTACTAAATACGTATTTTATTAACTTTAGGCGGAAAAATAACGAAAAGATAACGTCCAAAAAAAAAAAAAAAAAAAAAAATATTTTTAATAAAAAACTTAAAAATAGTAACTTCGGATTTAAGATTTTAAATCCGTGATTTTTTATTAGCGCCGGGTAGCTCGCTAAGACTATATAGAGCGCTATAATTATACTAATTTAATTTCGATTTTAAATTATATTAATTTATATAAATTATATACGCGCGTAATACCCCCTAAACTAGCGCGGTATTATAGACTATATAATTCACTTATAATTATATATATCTAATTATCTACCGGTACTACTTAGACTAACTTATTCCTATTTATTCAAAATTATTCAAAATAAATCGAAATACTAAATACGTATTTAGATATTTTAGACGAAAGTAGGTATTAAATCGATCTCTAGGGCTAGTATATAAACTAAATAGATCTAAGCGCCTTTTCCGCCTTTTTCGGTAGAATACGGGCTCACCGCTTTACCGATATACTCGTTATTCTCGAGGATTAAAACTACGAAGGAGTTAAGTAGGCTAGAAATTCCGCCGAATAAAATAACTAATAATATAACGAGTAGTATCGTCGATGTCACCGACGCTAGTAAAAGTATAGTTAGAGTTAATAAACTCGTCGAGCTAGAATATTAAGATTATAATTTTACGGCTAATTATATTAAACGCTATAATAAAATTATTTTACGAAAATAGGAAAGAATTGAAATTATTAATTTAATTATACTCCCGAAGGCTTCTGTAGGTTATTTTTTAATATAGTAGCTTTCTATTAAATAGAAGTCTTTACTATAATAATAAATATAGTAACTATAGTAATATCTTAATAATAGTCTTCGTCGAAATAAAGAAAATAGTTCGTTCGATACTTTTATTTATTTAAGAATAGAATTTATTTAATAACGGTCTCGCTAGGCTTTAAGAAGATAGAAATTTAATAAAACCGAACTAAATACTCCTATAAATAATAATAGAAACGATTATATATAGGCTTTAGTAATAGAAAATAAAGACTTTTTTCTAGTAAAGAGTTCTTCTTTCCGGGCCGCGGAGATAAAGAACGACTCTAGTATTAATTTAAATAGTTTTAATAAAGCCTTTCTACTTCTAGTAAAGTGAATTCCTAATAGGTTTAGTGATATAATACTATACCGATATTAGAGTACTCGATTATCGGCGTGGGTAGGTATATTAAAGGGGTAGTTATAATAATAATAATTTCTATAAATTAGTATATTATAACGGAAGGTTTTTATAACTAAACTATACTATCTACCTAGGCGTAATATATTAAAATATAATAATTGCGATTAATATAGTAGAACCTAGTATTACGAAGCTAGAGTAGTATAATATAGTATTATAATTATACCGGTTACTTTAGTAGAAAAGAAGGACGTTTTATTTTATTAAATCGAATTAACGAGGAGCTAGGGTACGGAAGAAAAAACGCCGTCGAATTAATTATAATTCGACGAGTTAGTACTATTACTACTATAGTAGGTTAATAGATCGAATATCTAATAAATATTATATAGCGCTTAATAATATATTAATACCGTTATTATTAATTAATAAAGTTATATTCTATAAAGTAATAATAATTAATTAATTAATTAACTCTTCGTCGTTAACGAACTAGAATAATAAATAGTCTTCGGTACTAAGAAACTAACCTAGTATAACAAAATCGCTATAACTATATTAAAGATATTAAAGAAAAAATTATTTAATAAATTCGAGAACTCGAAGAACTAGATAATAATAATAATAAAACTCTAAAGGAAGATATAGAGGAAGGATAAAAATAAAAATAAAATATAATAAATTCTAAAGATTAATTTTAGGTAGTAGACTACCTCGATAATTTTAAAACCTAGTTTATTATATTAAAAGAGAAACTCGAAGAAAAGAAAAAAAAGAAAAGATAACTCTTTAAGATTAATTATACCTATAATAAATATTATACACGATACGGGGAGATATATTAATTAATATATATAAACAAATATTATAAATATTATTATAATAATTTAAGAGAGTAAAAGTATATTATAAAACTAAAATATAACTATAATTAATAGAATAATTATATTAAAGATAATTACTCGTAGTATTTAATTAAAGAAAGAGAAAACTAAATCTTCTTAAATTATAATAAAAATCAATAATTATAATTACGAAACTAGATAAATTATAATAAAGAATTAAAAAGTTATAATTAAAGCGAATAATATTATTATTTAATCGAAGGATACGAAAGATACTTCGAGTTTAAAGAGTACTACGGATTTTTATCTTCGTCGGGAAAAGACTAGTTCCTTATATTAAAAAAAATATAAAGAGATTAATATATTAACTCTAGAATAATATTTATATATAGTTTAATAAAATATATATATACGGATACCGGTAAAAGTTAACGGATTTAAAGTTATTATAATAATAGATTTAAGATCGACTAGTAATTTTATATTTGAATAATAATTTAGGTAACTAGCTTATTAACTCGGGGAAAAAAGAAATAATACGAATTTTAATTAACCGACGGGTTAAAACTATTAATTAAAAAAATAAAGAAATATTCCCGTTATTAATTATTATTCAATACTACTATAAGGAAATTACCTTCGATATAATTAAAATAATTATTTATTATATTATTCTAAAAATACTTTGATTAAAAAAATATAATCGAATAATTAATTAAAAGATAGGAGTATTTATATTTCCGTATATTAAAAATATCGTTAATATAATACTTATATATTTATAACGAATAATTATAAATAAAAAGTTAAATCGTAGCCTAGTCGAAATCTATAGTACTTTATCTTCGAAAAAGGATAATTTTATACGAGGATTAAATTCGATATATATTAACTAAAGAGATTAATAGAGCGGATAAATTAATTTTTTTAAAAAGAAAAATAAACTTCTTAATATCCCTAAAGAATATTAATAATAGAAGTATTTTTTTTAAGAAGAAATAACTATAAAAGTATTATTTAAATATTAATTATAAGATTATAAAATCGAACTCGAACTAGGTAAATAACCGATATTTAGATTTATTTATACTTTATTAAAAAAAGAACTCGGAGTACTTCGCGGGTATATATTAAGACTCTCCGTTCAATATTTTAATATAACGTCGATAGGACCTAGATTGATTCTCTTAAAGAGGAGTATTAAGGATTAATAAATAATAGTCTTTATATAAATAATTAAATATAACTAGATAGATTTAATAAACTTAATTAATAATTTAATAAATATCTATATTTAGAATCTATAATCCAAAGTTTTAAAGGAAGGTAAATACGAAGCTTTTATCTACTAGAAAGTATATAATTTATATAGAAGAAGAATCTACGTTATTTATTTACTTACTCGTTTACTCCTACGTTAAATAATTAAATAATTAAATAATTAAATACTTACTTATTTATTAATCCCTATATTATTTTAAGTAATAAGTAATCTCTTAATTTACTAAATATATTAAGTCTATTAAAGTTCGGAGAGAATTTTAATTATAATATTACCCCTTCTTTCTAATTTTCTTTACTTTTAAAGATAATTTTATATCTTCTCGTTAAATAAAATAATATAATAATTTATAGGAACGGGTCGCCTTTAAAGATTTTATAACTACAATAATTTATATATACTACGCGATATACTAGATTAAATATTAATTATCCTCTCGGTCGAAGAAATATAGGGAGTATATTAAGAACGGAAAGAAATATAAATCTTTAGAATTTATTATTAACTTTTTAGATATTAACAAGACTTTAGAGTATTTAGAGTATAAGGAAGAAAAGATTAAAATTATATAAAAAGTAACTAATAAGGTCTTTTCTATAGCGAACGATATTATTCGTTAAAAGAATACGAAGTTAAAGAGACTTCGCTAATAATAGAAATTCCTGAAGGAGTATAAATAAAAGATATTTAATAAAGATTTTACGAATATAAAGAAGTTAAAGTATTTAGAAAAACTCGAGAAATTTAATAAAATAAAATATTAAAGCTCTCTATCTCGATAATTTTATATCTTTAAAATTCTTTTTATTAAAGACTTACGACTAGTTTTCTTAAACCGTAGTCTCTTAAACTTTCTTAGAAACTCCTAATAATTGACTAGGTTCGTTAATAGTTCTTAAATATTCTCCGATTCGTTATATTCTTTTTATTTAATAAGGTAGTTCTAACTTTTATTATTTAGAATTTTTTCTACCTCGAACTCCGTTTCTTCTTTAATCTAGAAATAAAAAGTATTCTATAAAAGTATTAATGAATTTACTAACTCTAGTAAAGAGATATAAAATATTAAGTATATTTTAGCGTCGGCTAAAAGATTTGACTTATAATTAACTAGTTCTTTACTCTTCTTAATCGAAAATAATCCGATTTTAATATAGTCTAGCTTTTTACTCGATCTTTTACTCTTTATATTTTTTATTAAAAAATATATTTTATCCCTCTCTTTTAATTAAAGATACTCTTTTCGATAATTATTAACTTTTATTTTTATTTAAGTATTTATTAATTCGATCTAGATTTATATCTTTTTATATAGTACCTTTATATTAATTATATAAATTAATATTCTTTACGCGTTTAATCTCTACTTCGGTCTAAGAAATAAATTAACGTATTTACTATAATTAGCGAAGAATAATATAATCTTCATTATATTAAATTATACGTTATTAAATATTAGTTAAATTATAAATAAAAGTCTTATTTAATCGTTTTATTTTTTATTAATATAATACCGTAAATATATCTCTATTATTTAATTCGTTCGTTCTATTTATCTATCGGTTTATAGGTAATATATAGTCGATATCCGTAATTTAATTCTAATAGTATTAATTAGTATTTTCTAATAATTAGAGGTGAATTATTTATCTCTATTAGAAATAATCGACCTAGGAATATTATAATCCCGAATTAATTAATCGAGTAATATAAAGGTATTTTATTCTACGTTATATATTTTCTTAATTAGTATTATTATTATATATTTATTAAGTTTATTATAGATTATTATTATAGAGTTAAAAGCCTCTATTATAATAGGGTCCTTTGATTTTAATAATTTAATAACGAAGTTTATAATAACGTCGTCCTATAGTATTTCTAGTATTGAGGTAAACTAGATTTAACTATATTTAATATACCTCGTAGACTTATTCTACTAGTATTAAATATATTCTTTAATATATTTTTCGATATATAATCGTAGTCCCGGCGCGTCGTACTCTCTATAGATTAATCTTATAATTTTAATAACTCTAGGGTATTCTTAAACTAAGTTATTATAATAATCGCGGATAATTTCCTTAAGATATCCTTTAGGAAAATAAGTTTTCTTATTATATTCTAATAGTTTAATTTATAGTTATTAACTTTTTAGTATTCTAGTTAAAGTATCGTTTTCGTATTTCTTCTAGATACTATTAATAATTCCGGGAATAGAGATATATAGAGTCGCTATTAGTTATTATATTAAGACTAGCGACTTATCCTATTATTAAATAAAGACTAGTTATATTATTATATCTTTATTCTTTATATAATTTTCTCGCTTATTAAATATATTAACACGACCGTTATCTTTTCCTAAAATATAGAAGATTTTAAATTTATATTATTTTAATAGTTCTAATTATTTAGTTTATCTCTAGTTTAACTATTTAGTAATAGTAAAGTTAAGGAGGTTTTTATAATTTATAAAAATAATAAGATTTAAATAACTTTTTATATATACTCTTTATTATTCTAATATTAATACTACTACTAGTAATTCTTTATTATAGATATTATAATTCTATTCTATTAATAGTATCTTTTATAAATAATATACGATAGGGTACTATTTATTATCTCTTTATTAGAGTATATAAACTTTTATTATAAGATTTAAAATATTAGTCTCGATTCGAGCTAGTTTATTACTTTAAAAGAAATATAGTACCGGCGGTTTTTTATAAACCTCTTTAAGTACTTTAAAAAATTATTATTATTCTTTTCTTTAATAGAAAGTAATATTTTTCTTCGTAATATTTATTAATAATAAAGTCTTTTTAGAGTAGTTTTTAATAAATCTTTTATTAAAGTTTATAAATCCTAGAAAGCTTTATATTATCTTAATATTATATAATATAAATTATTCTTTAATACTTCTAATCTTTCTAGGGTTTATATAAATATCTTTAATATTAATTATAAATTTAAAGAATTCGACCGATTCTTTATAAAACTTATATTTCTTTAATTTAAAGAGAAGTCTAGTTAGTAATAAATAAATTAGAATATTTTATATATATTAAATATATTCTTCTTTATTAATAGAGTATAGAAGAAGATTAAAGATAACGTTACTCGAGAGGAAATACGATAGGGCGTAAAGTCTTTTATAAAGTGATAGTATATTATATACGCCTACGCCCCGCTAAAGGCGCTAGTGCGTTATATGCGCCTATACTCCGCTACCTCTATAATATTATTATTTATCGATACGGGGTTCTAGCCTTAGTATCGCGGGGTTCTAACTTTTAATAATTTTATATCGAGTTAGTATTCCCCCGTTTTATTAGAATTCTTAGAGATTAATTCTACTATTAAATTTAAGATTTAAAAACTACTTAATAATAAACCCCGTAATTATTTTACGTCTTTTATATTATTACTAAACCGCTAGCTCTACGCTAACGGCCTTAGATATTATAATTCTAATCTTTCTAATCTTTCTAAAGAAAAGGCCTATCGTTATTATAATATCGGGTTTAACCTCGGGACGTCTAGAAGAATTTAGCGATAATAATATCGATTAAACCCCCTCCGACGACCCCCGTTATAAAGACGGTAACGAATTCGAAGGTATTACTACCCCCGAAGAGACTTTAAACGTATAGTTTAAAGTTATTAAAGAAGAAAACCGTCGCCTTAAATAATAATAAAAATTAAGAGTATTATAAATTTAAAATTAAAAATTACGTAATTTTATTATTTCTGTGCCCGCTAGCGGAGTGCTAGTAGAATTTATTATTTATAATAAAAATCCCCTAATTATTACGCCTACCGGAGGAATAATAATAAATTTAACTATATTTAATAAAGATATTTTTATTAGGGCGAAAATACTACGCCCTAATAAAATACGTTCTTATAAAGATACGAGCGAAGGTGAATATTTATACTAGTTCCGCGACGTAAATATTAAATTTTTAACTAATTTTAAATATTTCACTACCGACTATTTAAAGATCGTATATTATATAGACTTATTAGAAGGTAACCCTTCGACGTAGTAGTATAAATACTACGATTCATATAGTTTAGTTAGTATTATATTTAACTTTTTTAAAAAGTTTCTTTTTAATTTAGTAGCGAATTTAATTAACCGCTATCTCCTCGTTTATAAAAAGTAGGAGGAAGCTAAGTAATAATCTTATTAAAAGGTATCGTTATTTAAGACTTATTTTAAAGAAATAAAGATTTAATTACCCCCGTTTTCGGAGGAGTATAAAGTAAATTTCTTCTTAACTAAATTTAAACCTAAATTTAAAAATAAGATCCTTAGTACCGGTAGTATATTTATTTAAAGGGAAGAAATTCTTACCTAGGCCATTATATAAGAAAAGAATCTAGAGTATATATAGTTAATAAGTGACTTTAATTCTAATTCGGGTTCTTAATTAAAGAACCCTAATAAAAGAAAATTTATAGTAGACCGAATTATTAAATTTAATACCGGCGATAGCGCTAAATAGGCGTATTTAAAGAAGAAGGGTAATAAACGTAAAGTTAATACCATTGATTCTTCGTATAATAAGATTATTTATTAGTATTATAGAACGGAAAATTATATTAAGTCTAAATATCCCGACCTAAATAAATAAATTATATTCGTCGGCGCGGTATTAGTAAAAAACGATCAAGTCTAATTTACGCCTCGGAAGAAGGGTAAGAAAAATAATTAATAAAAATATACCCTTTTATTTTTTTTAAGAGTTAGATTACTCTTTAAAATAAAATTAGATAGTTTATTACCTTAATTAACTCTAAAGTATAAATTAATTTAATTTTATAACGGTTCGTTGTTAAAAATAATTTAGAATTTTATAATACTACTTTACCGCTAGCTAAAGTAATTAACGGGTAAAGTATATATTATTATAACGTATATTAATTAAACTATTAAATAGTCGATAGTTAAGGTTAAGGGCGTAAATATAATACTCTATTTTATACTATAAATTTTAAAGATTTAGATATTATTCTAAGTATACCTAAATTATATTAATTAAAGATATTAATTAATTCTAAGGCGGACTAATAGCGGTTTAAAATTAATTCTAATAATTTATAAATTAAGAAACCGGCCAAGTTCACTAGTAGTCTTAAAAATAAACCGAATATATTCGCGGTCGTATATATTATAGTAGTATAAGGCGAATAGGAAGAACTTCTTAACCTAAAGATTCCTAAGGAATTTATAGGGTTTTATAATATTTTTTTTAATAAGAAAACGAGTACCCTACCTACTTTTAAATAAAGGGATCACGTTATTAAGATAAAAGTTAATAAGAAACTACTTTATAAATCTTTCTATAACTTATCTTAAACTAAATTATCGGAGTTACGGCGCTATTTAGAATCTTTATTTTATAAAGGCTAGATCCGTTATTTAATCTTTTTAACTAGAGTATTTATTCTTTTTATATTTAAAAAGGATAGTAGGTTATATTTTTACGTAAATTACCGAGGTTTAAATACGGTAATTATTAAGAATTAATATTTATTACCCTTAATCACCGAGATATTAGACCGCCTATACGGTTTTAAAATCTTTATAAAGTTGGATTTTAAGGATACTTATTATAGGATCTAGATTAAAGAAGGCGATAAATAAAAAATTACTTTCCAAACTCGTTATAATTACTTCGAATATTTGGTTATACCTTTTAGGCTCGTTAACGTACCGGCGATATTTTAAACTTATATTAACCGTACGTTTATAAGTTTAGTAGATATAATATACGTAATATATCTAGATAATATCTTGATTTATAATACTAATCCGGCGGAGTATTAACGGTATATTAAATAAATATTTAAATAATTATATTAATTCTAGTTATTTATCAACTTTAAGAAGTATTAATTTAATACCGAAACGGTCGAGTTCTTAAATTTTATTATATTTATTAATAAGATAATTATAGACCCGGAACGTATTAAAACTATTAAAGAATAACTTTAACCGAAAATATATCGGGAGGTATAAGTCTTTTTAGGCTTCGTTAACTTCTATAAGCGGTTTATTTATAGTTATTTTAATATAACTACGCCGTTTACTAGTCTACTTAAAGATAGTAAGGTAGGTAAAAAAATAAATTCATTAAAATAAATAAACGACGCCGCGGAAGCGTTTTAGATCTTACGAGATATATTCGTAAACGCGCCTTTTCTGCGCCATTACGATCTAATTAAATAATTATATATAAAGACGGATACTTCTAACTTTAGCCTTAACTCTATATTATTATAATAGAATAAAGATAATTATTAACACCCTATAATATTCTAGTCACGGAAATTAAATCCTCTAAAATAGAATTATAAAACTTATAATTAAAAATTACTCGTTATCGTAATAGTAATAAAATAATAACGATACTACCTAGAAGGTAGCCCCTATTATATTAAAGTCTAGACTAATTATAATAATTTAAAAGATTTTATAAAGTAGAAGGAGTTAAACTTTAGGTAGGCTCGTTAGGTATTTAAATTAACTATTTATAACTTTAAAATCTTTTATCGGGCTAGGAAATTAAATCTTATTAATATACCGTCGCGGCGCCCTAATTATAAGGGAGTATCGTCGTTGAATATTAAATTATTATTAACGCTTTAGAATAAACTTACTCTTTGGACTAGCGGTTAACTATCGGAAGAAAATAAAGAAATAAAAGTAACTATAACCCCTACTTTTTAAATTATAGAGTTAAGAGTAGTAATTTTAAGACGGGATATTATAATAATATTTAAAACTATATATAATAATCCTAAAAAACCTATTAAAACGCTAATTCGGGAATTATAAACTTATAATAATTAAGTAAGTTTTTTTCGAACTAGAGCGAATATACTAAAGGACCGTCGTCGTATAAAGAATAAAGTATAAGTTATAGACTCCGAGAGATTATTAAAATATAACGGTCGTCTTTATATATTAAAGAATAAAGCTCTAAGGGAAGAGTTTATAAAGAGATATTATAATAATTCTTTAATAGGCCACTTTGGCGCTATAAAGTCGTATAAATTATTTACCCGAAAATTTTTCTAGGAGGGTAACTTAAAGTAAGTTACGGACTATATTAAAACTTATAATATATATTAACGGACGAAGGCGCCGCGATATCGTTTATATAATAAATTAAATTCGTTTCCTATTATTATTTAACCTTAAAAGGAGATTTTCATGAATTTTATAATTAATTTACCGCCTAGTAAATATAGGGGTACCGTTTAAAACACTATCTTTATCGTTATAAATCGATTTATTAAAATGGCTAGGTATATACTTATAATTATTAAAATCGATACCGCTTAACTAGCGGAAATATTTTATTTTAAAATTATTTACCGCTATAATATATTTAATAGTATCGTTAGCGATAGAGGCTCTATTTTTACGAGCGCCTTTTAATTAATTATATATTTTTATTCGAAAATTAAACGACGCTTAAGTACTATCTTTTACCCCTAAATAAATAAATAAATAAAGTATTAAAATTAGGTATTAAAGTACTACTTATATATATTTATTAATAATAAATAAATTAATTAGGCTAGATTACTACTTATAGTAGAATTCTTAATAAATAATAATTAGAGTACTACCGTCGGAACGACGTTATTTTTCTATATATATAATTACTATCCTGAAATCCGTTAGGAGGTCGAGGACGACTTTAAGGAAAAAAGAGTACTAACTATAAATAATAAAATATAATAGTTATAAACTTTAAAGAATAAAGTTACGGAGCGCCTTTAAAGCGCTACCGAGTACTAAGTTAAATAATATAATAAAACGTATAAACTATAAAGTTATAAAGTTAGTAATTTAGTTATATTAGTAATAAAGAACCTAAAGTAAAAGCGCCTAAATAAGAAATTATCCTATAAGTTTATAAGGCCCTTTAGGATTATTAATAAAATAAGAGTATAAATTTACCGCCTACTACTACCTTTTACGTATAGAATTTATAATACTTTTCATATATCGTTATTTAAATTATATTATCTTCGCGATTATATTAATACGGCGGAATCTTTTATATAAGCCCCCGAACTTATTAATAATAATAAACTATAGGAGGTAGAAGAGGTAATAAATAAAATTAAAAATAAAGAAAATATCTAGTATAAAGTTAAATAAACTAGTTAGGGCGAAGAATATAATTAATAATTATTAGACGAAGAATTTACTAGTGCTAGTAAACTAACTAAAGTCTTTAAATAGGTGGGTAGTAAATATAAATATATAAATATAACTAAAGAGGTTACCTAGTTGTATAAGATAATAAGGCGGAGTAAACGGAGCCGACGTTAAAAGTAAATATTACTACTTTTATATTAATATTTATATAACGGACGTTCTCCTCTATATTTATAATTTTATTATACGGTTTTGGGGTATAACTAAATTTAATTTACTATTAAACTATTTATATATAATAACGATAAGATATCGTATTTATAAAAATACTTTTATTTTAAATATAATCTATATAGACGCCTAGAATATACTATTAAATAATATATCTAGGTAAGTTTAACTAGCGCCGATTTAAGAAAAAAAAGAATTCGATATTACTATTATATCGTACGAAAGATTTAGTTATTATCGGAATTATTAAAAGAAAATATAGTCTCCTTAATATAATTCTTAAGAATATTATCTTCCTCGGGACTCTTTAGGTCCCGTTTATATTAACGAAAACTCTCGGCCTCTTTTTTAAGAACTTTATTCATCGCTTTTAATTCCTTAATATACTAGTTCGCCGCCGTTAATTAATTTTATAAGTTAGCGATTATAATAGAGATTTACCTATTAATTACTACCGTTTTATTATATACTTTATACTACTAGGTAATTTCTTTATTTATTAAATTATATTTACATTCTTCTTTAGGAGTCTTATTATTAATATAAATATATTAATATATAAACCTCCTTACCTTCCTTCGGAAAGGTTTAGAGATTTATTATTATTAATATATACCGCTTTAGAGCTTATGGTCATGACTTACCTTTATATAATAATCGATTCCGTGGCGATTAATATAATAAAGTATATAAGGAGGGGACGTACCTCGAATATAATTATTATTAAACTAATAGAAATAGACTCGGTAAAGGAGTTACGAAGCGTAGTAAACTACTACTATAATTAATATTACGTAGTCGCGCTAATAGCGGACTAGTTATATTTACTAGTATATTTATAACTAAACTATATTAGTATAAATAAATTAATACTATTAATAAATAGGAGTTATTTATAGAGTTAGAAGAAAACTATATATAACGGGAGTATTATCTATATATTAGTTATAATACTAGAATACTATTATAGAGTTAGAGTAATAATATACGAGAGAGGTTAAAGAAGTTACGAAGAGAGGAAGTAATAAACGGGCGGGTTTATTTATATAATAAACCGTCGCGCTAAATACCTTATCGTTATAGTACGTCGATGCGCGCCTCCGCTCCGCCACCTCGCTCTTATTAATAGATATAACTGTTATTATAGTAGTTATATTATTACTAATCTCCCGGTATAATATTAAGACTATACCGTTTATATATAGTACCTTATTACTAGTGTTTTTATAGTATAGTAGGAGTATATAGTAAGGGTAGTTACTACTATTCCGCTACTAATACTATGAGTACTATAGGAATAATCTAATATACTATATTTACTACGAGTACTATAAGCGTTATAGGAACGATAGTGTATACTATTTCGTTCCGCTACTATTATATATAATAGTATTATAGGAACGAAAGAAATATTACTTAATTAACTACTATTATTATATATTAACACTATAAGGATAACTTTATAAATATATTATTTATTTACTACTAGTACTACGGTATAGTAGAGGTAGTTTAATAGTATTACTCTTCCGCTACTAGTATTATATAATAGTACTATAGGAAATAATTTCGTATCACTCCGTAATTAATACTATATATTAGCGCTATAGGACCGATAGTATAAATTAGAAAACTCTTTTTCCTTATTATCCTTAGGGGGTTTAAAGGTTTTTTAATAAACTTCGTAATTTAGCTAAATACTATTCCGTGACTAGTATTATAAATATTAAAGGATTAAGTACGTAGCCTTATATTTGGGTTACTATATAATAACGCCGTTGTATTAGATAACTCTTTTCCCTTATTTCCCTTAAGAGGTTTAAAGGTTTTTTAATAAATATTTTTTAATTAAAGTATTTAGGCACCTAGGGACTAGGGCCTAAAGAAAGAAGTAATTATAAAATAGTAATATATTATATATACCTACGCCCCGTTAAAGGCGCTAGTACGTTATATATACCTACGCTCCGCTACCTCTATAATATTATTATTTATCGATACGGGGTTCTAGCTTTAGTATCGCGGGGTTCTAACTTTTAATAATTTTATATCGAGTTAATATTCCCCCGTTTTATTAGAATCCTTAAAGATTAGTTTTATTATTAAATTTAGAATTTAAAAATTACCTAGTAATGAACCCCGTAACTATTTTATATTTTTTATATTATTACTAAGCCGCTAGCTCTACGCTAGCGGCTTTAGGTATTATATCTCTTTACTAAATACTAAGGAAACTAAAACTCGAAAGTAAAGAAAATATCGATTAATATTTAAATAAGATAATAAGAGGCTTTTAAGTAATTATCGAGTTTATAATCTTATAGGCCCGTTTATATTAAGGAGTTAAATCTTATTAAAACTCCCGTTATATTAATATTACGTTAAAAGTAAAGAAATATATAAAGGAGTATAAACGAAGTCGAAATACCTAGATAACGGAGGCCCTAGATACGGTAAATAACGAGAGGATATATATAATTCGAAGGACGAAATTTTTTTTTTAATAGGAGAGTATATATAAAGCCTCGCTAAAGCCGGCGGGAGTATAAAAGCTCGCGAGATAAAAAAAAGAAAAAAGTAACTACTTTAAAAAACTTCCTTAATTCCTAGTTATTAAAGATAATAAAAGAGGAAATTAAATATTAAAGACTTCGAGGGTAAAATAAAATTTTTATAAAGAGTATTATTCCCCCCCCTACCGATAATAAACTTAAATAATATCGATAGAATAAAGTACCCGGAGCCCGTTAGAATAAACTAGAAAATAATTAGGATAGAAATATATAAAGTAATTTAATACCTAACTACCGATAAGGCGCTAGGAATAATTAAAATCCCGAATTAATTTTAAAAAATTATAATAGAAACGGGAGTAATAAATATTATTATTTATTTATTCTAGGTCTACCTTAAATAGAGATACTACCCGAGGTATTTTAAAAAGACTAATATAATAATTTTTTAGAAATTAAAAAAAGGCGATTATTTAGAGCTAAAGTTATATAAGTTTATTATACTCCTCGATATATTTAATAAAGCGCTAGAAATAGTTATCTCTAGAAGGTTAAATAATATAACGGATAAATATAAACTACTATTATTATAATAAATAAGAATTAAATGAAAATATTTAATAGAAACCGCGCTAAAGACCTTAATAGATATAATATATATTATATAGAACTATAATAAGAACGGGAGAGGAAAGATAGTAAACCTACTATTATTAAATATAACGGGAGTATTTATTAACGTCTTATATAAGAGGTTATTATACGATTTACGAATAAAAAAGAATCTAGCCTAATTATTAACTAAATAATAAACTTTCTATCGGATAAAATTATATCTATAATATTTAGGGGAAGAACGAGTATAATAGAGAAAATAATAACGGGTATTTTATAAAGATCGCTTATTTTACTAATACTCTCTCTATTCTTTAATATACTATTAATCGAGGAGTACGCGAAAATAAATCTATTAATATAGGTCGGAGGATTTATAAACGACGTCTATCTACTCGCTTATAGCGAGAGTATAGAGAAGAATTATATAAACTTAGAACGGGCCTACGATATTTATTTAAAGTAAATAATTATTTATAAAGTATTATTTACCCCTTAAAAGTACGAGCTAGTTTATATATCTCGAATACCGAAGAAATTTAATATAAAAATAGTAATAAATTTTAGAAACGTAGTTATTAAACCTAAAGCGAGTATTAGAGTTTTAGGATTATATATTGATTTAAAACTAAAATAAGAATTATACCTAATTTAGATTAAACTAGGGCGATTAATTAAAGCCGCGTTATAAAATACTTAATTAATTCGATATAGAGCGCTACCTTCGCGAAGTATGAAATAGTATATAATATAATAGTTAGATTAATATTAATATTTACGGCTCCGATATAGTATTAATTTAAAAGAACGACGGAGGCTATAAAAGAATATATAAAAAAATTAATAATTATTTAGAATAATTATTTTAAAATAATTCTAGGAGTATTTAAAATTACCTTAATTCTAGTATTTAAAATTAAATCGGTAATCGCGTTAATTAACCTCTAGTTAGACCGCCTAGTAATATAATATTAAATAAATCGAGAGACTTATTTAGTTATATTTATAAAAAATATAAGAAATTAAAGTAAACTCTAGCGTAGAGGAAATAAATAGCGATGAATATCTTCGATATTAATAATAGAAAAAGAAACCGAGGTACTTCGCGCCTTAAGATTTAAAGAATAATATAAAGTAGTTATAATTATAAAGAAGAGAAAAAACTAGATAAATTTAATTAAAGATATCGAAGAATACTAGGATATTAAAGTTATCGACTAAAGAGTAAAAGATTAGGCCCGTTAATAATAACTAGATAAATAGGAGAGTTATAAAAAACGATTTTTATATAAGTTATTAACCCGGCTTAAAAGAGAGATTTATTCGGGGATTAATTCAATTATTATAATTAATTAAAGAAGGTTAAGAACTTTATAGCGGTATAATTAAAATACGGTAAAATCGGATCAAATAAATTCTTATACCGAATAAAGGTATTTATAGTCTATAGTATTAACTATTAATATAAATAAAAGAAATAAAGTATAAAGTATATATTATTATTTTACCCGGAACTAGCTAGCGATAAAACGGAGTTAATAAAATAAATAAATATATATAACTTTAAGAAGATATTAATATAGGTCTAAAGAATATATATAACCGCCCGGTAGATAATAAAAACGGGATAACTCGACTAATTCTCTTTTATTAAAGAATAATTAGTATAATATAAATTATTATTAGGACCTAGCGATATACCTAGACTTATAAAGAAGAGGAAGAGAAAGAAAAAACTACCGGCCGGAGGGCTATAAATATCGATTATTTAATAAATTTATAATAAAGCGACCGATAAGTTTATAAGATAAATAAATAAAATTAGAGAAACTAAAATAAAAGGGAAATAGAAGAAAGAATAAATAATATTTTAAAATAATTTTAACCCTCGGCTACTAACTAATAAAAAAAAAAAAATTATCGATAAATTAAAGTTTTTAACCGACGAGGTTTCTTTAATAGTTAATAGGCGCCGCTAGTAACCCTATTAGAAAAGAGTTCGCGGAACTCCCTTATTAATAAAGTAGTTTTACTAGAGTAAATATATAAATTAATTAATTAATTTATTAGTAGAGTAGATTAAAATATTATCGAGATATATAATTATTATTATATCTAGGTATACTCGTATAATATTATTAATTGATATTTAGTAGGTTATTAGTATAGTAAATCCGAAGGGTATTATTAAATATTCGTAATAATTATATTTAGTTTTAAAAGTAGTTTTTTATTCCTCGCCTTTTTTTATTCGAATTAGATTATACGCGCCTCGAAGATCTAATTATATAAAGATTTTTATTATTATAAACCGGTCCTATAACTCGTTAATATTTAATAGAGGGTACCGATTCTTTATTATAATATTATTTAACTTTCGGTAGTTTATATATAGTCGTAAATTTCTATCTTTTTTTACTATAAAAAGGATTAGATAATCTACTAGTAATTTAGATTCTCGAATAAATTCTTTCTTCAAATTCTCGTCGATATACCCGCGAAATACTCCGAGTTCTTTTTCTAATAAAGTATAAATAAGTCTAAATATTGGTTATTTACTTAATTCGAGTTCGATTTTATAATCCTATAATTAATATTTAGATAATATTTTTATAATTATTTTTTCCTAAAAAAGATACTTTTATTATTAATACTTTTTAGGGATATTAAAAAGTTCGTTTTTATTTTTAAAAACTTTAATTTATTCGCTTATTAACCTCTTTAATTAATATATATCGAGTCGGATCCTTATACGAGGTTATTTTTATTCGAAGATAAAATATTATAAATTCCGACCGGGCTATAATTCGACTTTTTATTTATAATTATCCTTTATAAATATATAAATATTATACTAGTAACGTTTTTAATATACGGAAATATAAATATTTCTTTCTTTTAATTAATTATTAGATTATATTTCTTTAACTAAAGTATTCCTAGAATAATATAATAAATAATTATTCTTATTATATCGAAGATAATTTCCTTATAATAGCGCTGAATAATAACTAGTAATAGGAATATTTTTTTATTTTTTTATTATTATTAATAGTTTCGACCCGTCGGTTAATTAAACTTTATACTACTTTTTCTTTTTTTAAATTAATAAATTAGTTATTTAAATTATTATTTGAGATACGAAGTTATTAATTATTTTTAAATTTATTATTATAACGACTTTATATCCGTTAACTCTTATTAGTATTCTTATATATATACTATACTAAATTAAATATAGATATTATTTTAGGGTTAATATATTAATCTCTTTATATTTTCTTTTAATATAAGGAACTAGTCTTTTCCCGACGAAGATAAAAATCTATAATACTTTTTAGACTCGAAGTATCTCTCGTATCCTTTAGTTAAATAATAGTATTATTTATTTTAGTTATAACCCTTCGATTCCTTATTATAACCCGTCTATTATCGTAATTATAACTACTAATTTTTATCGTAACCCGGGAAAACTTAATTCTCTTTTTTCTTAATTAAATACTACGGGTAATTATCTTTAACGTAGTTATTCTATTAATTATAATTATATCCTAGTTTTATAATATACTTCTACTCTCTTAAGTTATCGTAATAGTATTTATAGTATTCGTTTAAATATATTAATTAATATATCTCCCTATATTATAAATAGTTTTTATTATAAATATAGTTAATCCTAGATAATTATTTCTTTTTCTTTTTCTTTTCTTCGAGTTTCTTTTCTAGTATAATAAATTAGGTTTTAGAGTTATCGAGGTAGTTTATTACCTAAAGTTATTCTTTAGAATTTATTATATTTTATTCTTATTTTTATCCTTCCTTTAAGTCTTCCTTTAGAGTTTTATTATTATTATTATTTAATTCTTCGAGTTCTCGAATTCTTTAAGTAATCTCTTTTTTAATATTCTCTTATTTCTTTAATAGATTATTAAGTCGAGTATCGTTTTATATTAAATCTTTAGAGGATCTAATTATATTATCCGGTATCTCCTTCTCTAATATATTTAATTATTATCGATTTATTATATTTTTTAAACGATAGTTCCTAATAATATAACCCAGTTTATTATAATTATAATAATTCATTATTTTTTTACTCTTATATTACTATTTACTCTTTTTCTAGAATTCTTTTATAAGTCCCTTTTTAGTGAAATCGAGTTTTATTAATATATAATTATACGGGTTAAGTTTCTTACGGCGGTAATAACTAGCCGAATTATCTTTATTATTATAAACTTTTAAATATCCTTATCCGTTAATCCCTCCGTTATAGCGTTTCTCTATTATACGTTTATATAATTTATCGCCGATCGTAATTATTTATTCTATAAATATATTAAGGTCTTAGATATCTACTTTTATTTATATAAATTTATTTTTAATATTATCTTTTAATCCTTATCGATATATTATTATAAAAGTAGTATTATTCTAATCCGTTACTATTATATAATATTAGAATTATACCGAGTAATCGGATATAAATCTTCGCTATATTAAATATTAAATAATACGAATTATTATATTACTTTTATTAGAAAGTCTAAATACACGGCGAATTTTAATTTTAAACCGAGAGAAGTTCTTTATCTAAAGTTTTATATCCGAATTATTAACGTCGTTAAATCCTTTTATATAATATTTTAAAAATATTTTAATTTTTTTCTACGCGTTACTTTTTATATAAATAATAATAAAAGTCGTTTATTTATTAACTAGTATAATACTCTTATTAAATATAAAGAATAATTAAAATTAAATAAATTAATCGTTAAGTTTTTTACGCTCTCTATAATACTAGTCTAGATAAGAGACTTTAATACGGTCCCCGTCTTCTATAATATTATATTTTCTAGTACTATTTTAGGTATTTAAGGGTTAAGACTTTTTATAATTTTAAAATATTTATTTTAAAAATATTTAAAATATTAAGACTCTCCGTTTAATACTTTAATATAATATCGATAAAACCTAGATTATTTCTCTTAGAGAGGAGTATTAAGAATTATTAAATAATAGTTTTTATATAAATAATTAAATATAATTCGATAGGTTTAATAAACTTAATTAATAATTTAATAAATATTTATATTTATAATTTATAATTAAAAGTTTTAAAGGAAATTAAATACGAAGCTCTTATTTACTAGAAAATACGTAGTCTATATAGAAGAAGAATCTGCGCTATTTATCTATTTACTCGTTTACTACTATATTAAGTATTTAAATAATTAAGCGCTTACCTATTTATTAGTTTTTATACTACGTCGAGTAATAAGTAATCCCTTAGTTTACTAAGTATATTAAGTCTATTAAAATTCGGAGAGAACCTTGATCGTAATAATATATCGACGAGAATCTTAAAAAAGAATTTATTCGAGAATCTAAATTATTAATAAGTTATTTAATTCTCTTTATAATAAAAAAAGATAAAAGTTTATAAATATATATAAATTACCGAAAATTGAATAATATTATAATAAAGAATCTATACCCTCTATTAATATTAACGAGTTATAAAATCGGTTTATAATAATAAAAATCTTTATATACCTAGATCTTCGAGGCGCGTAGAATTTAATTCGAATAAAAAAAGGCGAGGAGTAGAAAACTATCTTTAGAACTAAATATAATTATTACGAAAATTTAATAATACTCTTCGGATTTATTAATATACTAGTAATCTACTAAATATTAATTAATAATATTATATAAATATACCTAGATATAATGATTATTATATACTTCAATAATATTTTAATCTACTCTACTAATAAGGAAGAATATATTTAATATATATAAAATATCCTAATTTATTTATTACTAGCTAGACTTCTCTTTAAATTAAAAAATATAAATTTTATAAAAAATAATCGAATTCCTTAGGTTTATAATTAATATTAAAGGTATTTATATAAACTCTAAAAATATTAAGAGTATCGAAGAATAACTTATATTATATAATATTAAAACGGTATAAAGCTTTTTAGAGTTTATAAACTTTAATAGAAAATTTATTAAAGATTATTCTATAAAAACTTTATTATTAATAGATATTATAAAGAAAGATAATATTTTCTAATAAAGAGAAAAATACTAATAATCTTTTAATCTATTTAAAGAAGTTTATAAAAAACCGCCGGTATTATATTTTTTTCGAAGTAATAAATTAACCCGAATCGAGATCGATACTTTAAACTTTATTATAAGAATCTATATATTTTAATAAAAAAATGATATATAATACCCTATTATATATTATTTACGAAAGATATTATTAGTAGAATAGAATTATATTATTTATAATAAAGATTTACTAGTAGTAGTATCCTTCTTAAAATAATAAAAAGTATATATAGAAAGTTATTTAAATCTTATTATCTTTATAGACTATAAAAACCGTTTTAATTTTATTACTATTAAATAATTAAATCGGAGTTAGGTTAAATAATTAAAATAATTAAAATAATATAAATTCAAAATCTTTTATACTCTAGGAAAAGATATCGGTCGCGCCGATATATTTAATAAACGAGAAAACTATATAGAGAGAAAGAATATAATAATATAACTAGTCCTTATTTAATAATAAGATAAATCGCTAGTCTTAATATAATAATTAGTAACGATATTATATATCTTAATCCCCGGGATTATTAATATTATCCGAGAGAAATATAAAAATAATATTTTAATTAGTATACTAAAAAGTTAATAACTATAAATTAAATTATTAAAATATAATAAAAAAACCTATTTTCCTAAAGGATATTTTAAGGAAACTATACGCGATTATTATAATAACTAAAATTAAAGATATTTTAAAATTATTAAAACTATAAAGTTAATTCATAAAGAGTATAATATACTAGGGTTACGATCGTATATTAAGGAATATATTAAAAAATATATCTAATACTAGTAGAATAAGTTTATAAAGTATATTAAATATAATTAAATCTAATTTACCCTAAAATCGAATATATTATAAAATAATATTATTATAAACTTTATTATTAAATTATTAGAATTAAAGGACCTTGTTACGAATAAAGTTTATTTCTCTATTATAGTTATTTAATAATAAATATATTATAATAATACCGATAAAAGAAATACATAAGGTAGAATAAATTATCTTTATATTATTTAATTAATTAATTCGAGATTATAGTATTTTAAAAACGATAATCTTTAACCGAGATAAATAATTTATTTCTAATTACTAGAGGATATTTATCAGCGCTATTAGAACTAAGATATATATATTAACCGCGTATTACCCTTAGATAGATAAGTAAATAGAGCGAATAAATTAAAGAATAAAAATATATTTAAAATATTATATTAATAAGAAGTAAAATAACTAGGTAAAACTTTTACTAATAATTTAATTAATATTTAATAATAATTAGTTTAATATAATAAAGTTTATACTATTTTTTATATTAATTATTAAAAATATATAAATATATTCCTAGAATTTAAAAGTAAATTAAACGCGTAGAGAACTTTAGTAGTCGTAGTTAATATAAAGATATTATATAAAAATATATAAATCTAGATTAAACTAACGGATATTTATATCGGTAAATTTTAAAAGTAGATATTAGTATATTCTAAATATTATTAACTTTATTAGAAAACCGTCTACGGGTTTCAATTAAAACTCTATATTAATACCGACTCGAGGTTTAGTAGGCTTAGTAAGTCGGGGGTCCTAATAGAGTCCTATTAATAAATAGTATTTACTATTAATAAGTTCAATAACTCGATAAATTATTAATAATTTAAATATTAGACGAATGACCCCGTTATATACTCTATAGTATATGTAAAGATATTTTGAATAGTATACGATATACGCCCCCCGTAGTAGATTCTAAAATATTAAGCGAAAGTCCTTTATAATATTCTCAATTATAGTATACGCCAAGGTATACGCTATAATATATAATATAATATAGTATTTATATACGTATACTCCCGATATACCTAGGTAACGCCCCCGCGAGAATTTTCGTTAAAATTTATTATTCCGGGCCCGGTAGGTCGCTGGCGTTAATAGTTATCACTAAGATTTACTATTATTAATAGTAATAATTATAGAACTTTATTTATTTTAGCTCTATAATAGAGTTAAGTTACTATTAATATATTAATAATATATACGAGTTACTAAAGTTATAAAAGTTATTAATCCTATTAAAATTAACTTGGAGTTATTAATAAGATACTACCTAAACCTCTAATTTATTAAATATATTAAAAGTAATCTACCTAGACCTCTAATTTACTAAATTATTAATAGGACGCTAGTAGTTTTATCTATAAATTAAAACTATTAATAATATTTTATTTATAACTTTTATTAAGAAAAGTTATTAATAGGATATTACTAGCTCTATCCGCGCGGATAATAACTCGGTTTTTAATAAAAGTTTTTAAGATTTACCGATATAAACGAAAATATAAATTAATAAATATCGAAAAAATTATTCTTAATTAAGAGAAGGGGATAGAATATATCTTTTAATAAAAAGTATAATAAATAGGAGATTAAATAAGAAATTAAACTATATTAAAATCGAATTATTTTCGATTAAAAGAAATAAAGGACTAGTTAACTACGAACTAAATCTTCTAGTCGATATTAAAATATATTTAATATTTTATTTCTCTTTATTAAAGCTAGTAGACTTTATAATACTTTTATAAAATACTTTTTATTTTTAAACTAAAGAAGAAATAAAGTTTAAAGTCGAGAAAATTCTAAAATTCTAAAATTAAAACTATCTTATTAAATAAAAGGGTTATAATAATTCGGAGAATATTTAAGAATTATTTATTAATTTTATTAATTATTAAAAACTTTTATAAGAATTTCGGGGGTAATTATTTAAAAAAACTAGTCGAGGGTTCTAAAATAAAAAACGTTAGAATCTAGAAATTCGTTAATATTAGAGGTATTAATAATAATATACTCGACCTCCGCGAAAATCTTTAATTTTTTTAAATATTTTAGTTCCTCTACGTCTTAAAGATCTTTATTAAATATCTTTTATTTATACTTTTTTAGAAATTTCGTTTCTTAGCGAAGTCTTTTTAACTTCGTATATTTTAACTAAATAACTTTATCCGTTATTTTTTATATAACCTCGGTTCTTTCCTCCTCGCGTTCTAGGTATTCTAGTATCTTATTTGTATCTATAAAACTAATAACGGACTCCGTCGGTTCGTACTTTTTTCTAATCTTAATATATTCGTCGTATTTCTTCGATAACGATAATAGTCGATATTTAGTTTATTATATAATATAGTATATATAAATAATTATAATTATAAACTCTTTTAAAATAGTTTATTCTTAAAGATTAATATATTACTTAGTTTAACGAGAAGATATAAAATTATCTTTAAGAATAAAGAAAATTAGAAGAGAGGTATTAAACTATAGTGCCTAGAGTATTTATAATAATATAAAAGTAAATATAAAGCCTTAATGGGAAAATGATCTCTATATTCAAATAATAGAATTAATCTCTAAAGAGTTAGAGCGAGGGCTCCGAGCCTCTTATTTCTAAAGAGACTCCGGAGCACCGGAAACTATAATATAATACTATAATATAAATAGCGTAACCACGCCGTATAATCCCTTTAGGGGATTTATATATTATATTTAATAACTATTATAAAGTTAGTTATAATATAGTATAATAATTACCTCCCCTTTTAAAGATTTCGCCCTCGAAACTAGTAAATGTTAATTTAACACTTTAATATTTTTAACGAAAGAGTATAATATAGGAGAGTTAAAACTAAATAGGATATACGCGTAACGCCTACGCCTCCTACCTAATTTTATTAATCTCCTAGTTTTATAATAGTAATATATTAAGGAAAAACCTCTAAACCTAGTAGGAAAAAGGGAGGGAAATAAATTATATTTTAAAATTAATAATATATCGCGTATAGTTCGTAATCGGCGTAGTTATATAGTCGTAGATTATATTAGGTATTCGATAAAAACCTTAAAACCTAAAGGGAAAAGTAAGAGAAAGAATACTATAATCGCCGTTAAAAACTATAAACCTTTACTACTAGTAGGGCTTTAACGATATCGGCGGTAAAATAAATTATTCTACCCTATTATTCAGGAAGAACTCTAGTTATAGGAGTAAATATATACGGATAACGGTCTTAACGTAGATATAAAGTCTTCGTTAACCTTTAAGTTTTTCTTCTTTTATAATATCTTATTATCTTCTATACGTATAAACTCCTATATATTACTATTAATAACTATATTATATTTAGACTTTTATTAACTTATAATAATCTCGGCCGTATCTTTAAACTCTTTCTTCGAGGTTATAAATATTATATATATATTCCGTAGGTGAGGCTAGAGTTAATATATTATAATTTAAATAAATCTTTCTATTCTTCTTTTAAATTCTTTCTTTAATTTTATAATTATTAAAGTAAATAAATAACTTATTTTATCTTTAAATAAGGTATTTATTTATATTTTAAAAGAATTAATATTATCGTAATATATTTTATTTTTAAATTATTAGTTCTATACTTTACTTTATTAGCGATATATATATAACTAGATTACTTTAATACTTAATATATTAGTTTAATCTCTACGGTATACGATATTAACGATAATATTTAGATATTTAATATATCTTTAACTCTCGTTTCCCGTAAAATAATTATTTATTCTACTCCTACCCCGCCTTTATTTATATTTTTATACCTCCGTTACTTTAAGCGGATAGACCTAGATAATTACGTCCTATATAATAAGATATTATATATAAAGTATATTTATTACGTAAAGAATAAGTACCTATATAATTCTATATATCGTTTATATTTTAAAATTAAATTATATTAACGTATCTAGATTCCTTTTAAATTTTATACTTTTATAAATTTTCTTTTTAACCGTTTAGAACGTCGAGGCCCTAATAAATATCTTCGCGAGTGTATTATTAAATATACGAAAGATATCGTAACCTTTCTTTAAAAGATTAAGTCTAAAAATAATAATATTAAAAGAGGGAAAGATATATTATAATTAATATCTCGGTTTACTACGAGCGTCGAGGGTATAGATAATACCTTTTATACTTTAATAAATTAATATAATTTAGATATAATTTATATATTAATAATTTTTTAGGGAGGGATTACTACCTAGGATACGGGTATATTTTAAAATAAGATTATATAATATTAACCTAACGATCTACTCGAATCGACGGACGAAAATAAAGTCGATAACGAAGACGAAGACGAAGCTCGTATACGTTATATATAAAATACTTTTAAATACGACTCTTCTCCCGGCCTTAATCCCGTTATCGATTAATTTAATATACTTATTATTAACGATCTCGATATTATCGATCTTATTTTATTCTTTAGTAGTATATAAAGAGTTATAGCGTCTAGTCGTAAAACTCTTTTAATTAAAAATACTATAAAATCTCGCTTTTAATACGGCGGTATAAAGAGTATAAATTATTATATCTTAAATAAATTAATATTTTCTCGCGAGGCTTTTAAGGAAGAAATTAAAAATAAGATTAATAATTTTAATTTTAATTCTACTTTTACTCTTTGTTTTTTAGTTCGACTTCCCGGCCTTAATTTTATTTATAAATAACCGAATCTTAATATTAAAAAAGTTAACCGCTTTAAATATAAACCTATTTATAAGCGCCCCGCTAGTCGTAAAGATATATCTCGCTCGAAGTTTATTAATAAAAAGTAGCTAGTAGTAACTAGTAATTAATAATATTTCTTCTTTTTACTCTTTACTTTCTATACCTTTTTTATCTTTATATTCTTTTCGAATATTTCTTATAGTTCCGGTACGTTATCTAAAATATCTATACTAACTTATTTATTAAAGATCTTTAGTTATCCTAGTTATTTTATAAGGTAAAATACCTCGCCCTTTACTTTCTTTTTTTTAGTATCTCTTTTATTTCTTATTCGTTCGTATTATTTATTAATTTCGGTAGAGGTATATTAGGAATCGAAACGTCGCCTTATTATTAATAATACGGCTCTAGAAGCGATATATAGAAAATATTATAAATATAATAAATAATTAGTAATCCTAGGCGGTATACTTATATTCCGACGGTATCTAAAATCTTAAATAGTTTAATTACTTTATAAAAGAGGTTTTTATTTAGTTATTTTTATATTAAGTTTTTAGTTAATAATAATATAAGGTTATTTATATTAAATAATTTCGGTTTATACCTTCTACTATAGCTACGCTTCTACGCCTCGACCGCGATAATTTATACTCTTATTAAATACTCTCTTAAAGTATTTAATCTTTTAATTCTTTTTTATACCGATAATATTTCTCCCCCGTACGTCTCGCCCTCGAGACGCGGTTTAAGAGATAGATTATAATTATATATAACTATAAATAATATTTATTTTATTATCGTATACTGCGTATTATAATATATTTATTCTATTATAAATAAAAGTACTACCTAGTTATTTTACTTACTTAAATAGAAGGTTCTTAAATAATATTTTAAGGTTTAATTCTAGCGTTCTATCTAGTTATCCGTCTACGGATAAAATACGGTATTTAAGCGCTTTTTAATTTTTATTAAATAATATACCTTTAATTAAAACGTATTTATAAAGATAGAACCTCTATTAGAAATAATCCTATTAGGAAGTCTAAACTTTAGGATAATTTCTTTAAATATTAACTTTATTAACCCCGTAGAGTCGATTATTTTAATAGTTAAGATATATCGTAATATCTTTATATACCTATTTATAACTATAAGAATCGTATTATAAACGCGCCTATATTATTTATTTAGAGGTAAATTAGTAATAAAATTTATTATAATTTCTTTCTACGACCCCGTAGGATATAATAGAGAATTAATCTCGTTATAAAAGCGGTATCGATATACCTTAACCTATTAATATATATTATATATATCGATATATTCTTATACGTCGGCCTTAAGAGTACTCTAGAAATATTTTCTAATAAATGACTTTATTATCTTTTTAATACTAAAGTACCCCGTTAATATATTATTATAATATCGTTCTAATAACTCTTCGCGGACTAATCCTTCTTTAGGTATATAAATCTTATTATTATATTTAAGAATTAATATAGAATTTAAAGTCTATACTCTAGCGGAACGCTAGTAATCCGTTTATATAATTTCGGCGATTTTTATTTACGAGAAGGAATTATTCTTTTATAAAGCGCGAATTATTTTAACTATTAATAAACTTTTAACGTTATAAACCGTTTCGTAAAATATTATTAATTTAATAATAATACGTAGAATAAATAGTTTATAACTTATAGTTCTAGCGATAGAGTTAAATAGCTCCTTTATTACATCGTAATCGATTTAAATAAATATCTTATTTAAATTTTTTAGAATTTCTTATTTAGGTATTAACTCCCTAGGCCTAGATAAATATATTATTAAAGAATATATCTTTTTTACGGTAAATCTTAAAGACCTTAGTAACGTAAATTTTATATATATTAAATTTTATATAACGCCTACGGATATATTATTTAATATTAACGAAGTATTATCTACCTCTAAATCTTCTATATCTACGAATATATTTTATATCGTAACGAAAATAAGGCCTTAATTAATACCTTCTAAATTTAATAACTTTTATTATAATATAAATAATATATTATCTAAAAAGTTATTTTAATCTTTATAATTAAAATAATATAAAGAGTTATCGGTTAAATTACTCTTTTTAAAACGATACGAAATTAAGAAATTAAAAGATAAGAATCTTATTACCTAGCGCGCCTAGCGATTATTTAATCATTTAATATTTATAAAACCCTTTAGGTAATTATAATTAATTAAGACTTCTACTTTATATAAATTACCCTCGAGGTAGTATTACTATTATTTAAATATTATAATAATTACGAGGAGCTTTTTATTATAAGTCTTATATTAAACTTCTAAACCTTATATTTTATAAGACTAGAAAGCGACGGGATATTATTCGTTATTAATTTATAATTATATTAAAATCGTAGTTACGATAAAATTAGAAGTATTTATTTTAATCCGAATTTTTAATTCTAGATTAAAGTATACTAGAATAGGTATATACGAGAATAAATTACGAAGTAAGTAAAACGTTTACTCTACCTCTTTAAGTTATTTAAATAGACTAAATTTTTTATTATTTTAATTACTTTTTAATAGACCCGTTAATAAGCCTATTATCTACGAATAACGATAAATAAATCGATAATAAAAATTAATAAAGCCTAAAAATACTTATATATTATAAAAGGACTTTAGTTTTAATTAGGACTAAATTATATTAATCCTATATTTATTTATCGATATATTTTCGGTATTTATAATAAACCCTAGAAATTTAACTAATTAAATAAAGAACTCGTATTTCTTAAAACTCGCGAACAAGGAATATTTTTATAAATATTCGAGTACTTATCGTACGTAGTTAATATACTCCTCTTTTGAATTTAAATAAATTAGGATATTATTTAGATAAATAATATAAAATATATTTATTAAACCCGTTAATAATTTATTAATATAGGTTTAAAAAATAGTAGGTGTATTTATTAAATTAAATAATATTATTATATATTCGAAAAGATTATATTATATACGAAATAAAATCTTCTATTTATCGCCTTCCTTGATTCTTATTCGATAATAAGTATCTTTTAAATTAAACTTCGTAAATTATATAGCGTTATTTAAACAGTCTAGCGTCTTATTAATTAATAATAATAAATAGCGATTCTTAATAATAATTTTATTAAGACCTCGGTAGTCGATATATAATCGTAGTTTATTATCTTTCTTTAGAATAAAAAGGATAGGAGCCCCGGTAGGGTTTACGGAGTATTTAATTTAACTCTTTATTAAAGCGTCGTCTAGGTATCTCTTTAACTCTATTAATTCTAAATTCGATAAATTATAAAGAGGCCCGTATAACGGGTTACTCTTTATATTAATTATATAGTCGTCGTCTTTATATAATAGTAATCGACCTACTTCTTTATTTAAAAAGATATCGTTAAAATTTATAAATTCGTTAAGAAGCGTAGGCGGTACGATAATAAAACTATTAAAAGATATTATATTAATAGTAGTATCGTCTTTCCTAGCCTTAATTTTATTAATAGGATCTTAATTAAAGGGACTAGCCTTAGTATAAATTAATATATATATAACTAGCTACGTCCTTAATAATTTCGTAAAATCCTTAAATAATTCTTACGTATACATATTTAGCGCGATACCGAATTATTAAATATATATATTATAGTCGGTTTAAATCTTTTCCTTTTCTATAACTAGTATATTTATAATAATAGGCGAGTCTTTTTTATTAATAGAGTAAAAGGTATTATTATACTCTTTAATTTATCCCTATAAATCGGTTAACCAGTAGATAATATTATAAATATTATAGTAATAAATAGATTACCCGTTTATTTATTTAAAAGTTAGTAGCGACTCGCTCTCGAGACGCTCTAGGTTATATTACTATATAAATATCTCGTTAATAATATTTATCTCCGCTCCTAGATCTTTATCCATTTTAATACGAATAATTTTTATATCGATATTAATTAGGTTCGTAATAACTTCGCTATTAATATTTATATTTAGTTAAGTTTTTATTTCTCTTTATTCCCTCGGGATAAAGACTTCCCTAAAGGTTTATTATTTTTTAATTCGGCGGTATAATCGCCGATATAGTTAATAGTCTTTATTTTCTTCTTTAGATATTTATTAAAGTAGTAGCCGAATTTATAATAATTAAAATATTTAATATCCTTAAGATTCTTATCGCTCGCGCGAGTCGTATATATTTTATTTATATTTCTACGACTACTACTATTAGAATCTTATCTTTTTATATTAAATTTATTTTTATTATCTCCGCCCTTTAACCCCTTTTTATACCTCTTCCGAGGTCTTAATTAATTATTTTAATTATTATTTTATATCTTAAAGTCTTGATTAAGATTACGTTCATAACGCGCCGTAAATAATATAAATCCGGCTCGGTTAACTTCTTTTAAAATATTAAATCTTAAATAGGTTATTAGATAAATTATTTATTACTCTTTATTATAAGGAGGTAATTCGGTTTTTAGGGTATTAAAATAAATATCGAAATCTTATACTAATTAATTATTCCTTTAACGTATATATTAATATTTAAAATTCGTATTTATAACTCGGTTTAAAGGGTCCTCGATTACGTTAAATAAATAATCCGTAAAGAACTTTTATATTAATATATTTATTAAATAGAGTTCTTTATATTTATTTTATAATTTCTTAATTTACCCCTTTAAATAGGGTATTATATATAAAATCTTCTTTTTATCTATTCGAAAGTTTACGGGTATTAAGCGGAACGCGGTCTCTATATTATAAATTTATTCTTAATAATTTTATAGATTCTTCGTATAAAAATCCTATAATTTCGATAACCGTAAATTACCTTAATTTATATTAAGACCGATTTAACTACGACCTACCGTCGGGCCGCTTTCGTCTTCTATATTTAATTTTTAAAGATTATTTTCGATTTCCTTATCTCCTTTACCTACGATAATATATTATAAATTTTTAATATTCTTTTAAATTATAATAATAAAGGCCTCTTTTTCGAGGGCTTTTTATTTATATTTTAATTTTATAAATCGTTAATTTATTATAAGATTAATATTCTCTAGTAAATCTTTTATATTTTTATTTAAAATATTAATCCTATACGTCTCGCCTTCGGGACGATTATTTCTAAAGAGATTTTTAATATTTTTAACGGATTACTACCTAAAAAGATTAAAAGAGATTAAAACTATTAAGTTATAATATTTAAAATATTTATAATAATATAAAAATAAATATAAAGCCTTAATAAGAGAATAATCTTTATATTTAAATAATAGTATTAATTTTTAAAGAGTTAAAGCGAGGGCTCCGAGCCTCTTATTTCTAAAAGAGCTCTAAAGTACTAGAAACTATAATATAATACTATAATATAAATAGCGTAACCACGCCGTATACTCTTTATATAGGATTTATATACTATATTTAATAACTACTATAAAGTTAGTCTTAGTATAGTATAATACTAAGATTCTTAATTCGAAATAAAAATATCTAGTAGCCTATAAAGCTTCTATATATTCTAGTAGAAAGCGTCGTAGGCTTCGTTTATTTTTATCGACGTAATTAATATTAAATACCGTATCTTAATTAAGCGGTCTACGAAAACTAGAATATATTAATAAATAATTTTTATAAAGATATAAGGCGGTAGGGGACCTATATAATCTATCGAGATATCTCTTTAATATCGTTATAAAAATAGTAATAAACGTAGTTATCTTTAGGTATATTAACGGGAAAGTTTAATTCTTTAATATATATAATAATTCTTAACGAATTACTAGATAGTAATATAGATATTAGGCTATTAATAAGCCCGACTAGTTAATTTATAATATTTAATACGACTTGAATAATTACCCGCGATATTATTATAAACTAGCTAGATTAGACGAAGGCGTAATTTACTAGAATTCGGAATATATCTCTTTCCTTAAAAGTAGAGAACTTCATCCCTATCTTCGTATTTAACGAGGGGAATTCCGCTATAATAACGCGTTCTAGAACGTAGTATTTCTAAGATTTTAAAGGCGAATCAATCGGCTTAATTAATTATATCCTATAATTAATAAATCGGGGTATTATATAAATCTTTATTTAAATTAATAAATTAATCTCTATTAAATTTAGGTTTATAAAATATAGGCGGGGTTTATAATTCTAGATTAATATTTATATCGAGGTTTATAATAGTCGTATAAATTAATATAAAGTATAACTAGAAGGGCTAGATAAAAATCTCTTAATTTATTATTAATATAATTAAAGTAACTAGGACTAAGACTAAAGTCGTTATATTTAATAATATATTATAAATATAATCCTTAAGGACTTTTAGGGTTAGTTTTTTTCTTTTTAATATTATTTAATATTAATATTAATATTTAGGATCTAATTTATCCCTCTTTTTAAAGAGGTCTCCTAACCTATATATTAATATATTAAATTTACTATCTTCTTTACTAGGCTGGTAAGTAATTTTATAATTAAAATAAAAACTCGCTCTACCTCGCTTAACGGCGAGATAATATTTTAGATAAAGTAAAATATTTAAAAACCTTATAATCCGATATTACCTTAATAAAGAGAGCGGATCCCTTTATTTTAAGATATTATTCCTCGAATATACGGATAATTACTATAAACTCTTTATTATAAATTTTATAATTATACTCGATAGGGTTATACTTCTTTAAAAAATAAAAAATAGGACGAAGAACGTTTTAATTATCATATTAGGATAGGACCCCGCTAGATACGTAATTTAACGTATTTATTTCTATTATAATTTTACGGTCGGGGTCGAAATAAATTAAAATAATATTAAAGATAAAAATCTTCTTTAAGGTATTAAAAATTATTTAATATTAAATACTCTACTCGAAGACGATACTTTTCTTAATTAAAATTATAAATAATATAACGAGTTTACTAAACTTATAAATAAAACACCGATAAAAGTTAACGAATCCTAGGAAATTTTAAATATCTTTAATATTAACTAATTATAATTAATTTAAAATAATATCGATTTTCTTTAAATCTATTTTAATCTCTTTAATAATAATAATTAATCCTAGGTACGTAACTTCCTTAATGTAAAAATTATATTTAATAATATTTATTTAGAGCCCCGCCTCGCGGAGCTTCTAAAGAATATATTTAATATAGATTTTATACTCTTCCTCGATATCGCTATAAATTAGAATATCGTCGAGGTATATAATATAGGTCTTATTAAGAAATTTACGAAGAGTATTATTAATATAGTACTAAAACGAGGTAAGGTTATTATATAATCTAAATAATATAATAAAATATTCGAATAAACCGAATCGGGTACGGAATATTATAAGTTCTTCGTCACTCTCCTTAATACGGAGGCGATTAAAAATAAATATAATATTTAATTTAAAAAATACCTTAATACGATTTAATTAATTTAAGGTTTCTAAATTTAAAGGTAAAAAGTATTTATTCTTTATAATAATAATATTAAACCCTCGGTAATTAATATAAAAATATAGGCCTCCGTTAGGTTTCTTTATAAATAAAATAAAGAATATAATATAAAATTAATTAACTCGAATAAAACCTTTACTAAAATTTTTATTTAAATAACGACGGAGTTCTAGGATCTTATTATAACTTATATTATATAAATTAAATAACGGAGGTTATAACCCTTCTTTAAATTTAATAATATAATCGTATAATTAATATAAGAGTAAGGTATTAACGTTTTTTCTCGAAAAAATATTTAAGAATTTATAGTACCGCGTAGGTAAAATTATAATTAAATTAATATTTTTATTATTTTAATAAACTTAAAACTTTTCTTAAATAATAATAATAATAAAATAGAACTCTTTATTTATTTTAAATATAACTCGGTTCTAGGTTTAATCGTAAATATTTAATTTAAGATTTTAATTAAGGCGGGGCTTAAATTTATAATATCTAGGTTTTTAATAAAATTAAATATTTAGGGTCGAGATTTCTTCTAAAATACCTAAAAATTAATCGATTTTTATAAATAATAAATTAAATATAATTTACTCGTTAAATCTAACGAGCCGGGTAAATAATCGAGATCTTATCTCGTAATATTAAGAGTAACTAGGTACTAGGTTCGTTATTCTTAATATTAAAACTTAAAACGAAGCGAGGTTAAATTATAATACTTAATTTTAAATATCTTTCTTTATTTAATAATAGTAATAATACGGTTATATTCGTTATTATAGCTAGTTCCTATAGAAATAAATAATTAAAATTAAGGCGGGGAAGACTCCTTTTAAATCTAGATTTATTATTAATAAATTTAGAATTAAAGTAACTCCTTTTAAATCCTAGGTTACTTTATATAAATATTAGATTAAATTAAAAATTAAATTTACTTTTAATAAACCTAGGACTAAGTTAACTCTTCTTAAATCGAGGTTTACTTTTTATAAACCTAGGACTAAATATATTATTAATAAATTTAAAATTAAAGTAACTTCTCTCGAGTCGGAATTAATTATTTAATAATAACGTTATCGTTTATAAATAAGAACGGCTCTTTATATATTAACGACTCCTTTTAAATCAGGGCTTACCCTACGCGGGTATTAAATAAAATTAAAGATTAAGATTTTTAAGTCTAGAAGCTTTCTTAAGGTATTAAAAAAAATTTATCCTCCGCGAAGACTTTTATAGGACTAAAGGTATAGTTTCTTAAATAAAAATATAAAGCGAAGGTTAAGAAATTATCTAAAAAATCGGTAGTAATTTTATAACGGTAGAGGTATAATAGGCCGATTATAACGGGGTATTAATTAAATATCGGTAAATTCGGAAAAAGAATTCTATAAAATCGCTATTTAATCGGTGTAAAATGCGCATTTTACAGCCTTAGTAAATCTTGGCGCCAAGATTTTTAAGTTAGAGTTAAGGTCTACGCGGGAGCGTTAAACTTAATCCTAAAAATAACTTTATAGCCCTATAGGGCAACTCTAGTAAAAATCTAATTGAAAATTCGGAATCTAGGCTAAAAATGGATTTAGTAAAATATTTAGATTCCTATATAGGGGCCCTAGTCTAGATACTCTTAAAAGTTAAAGTCAAAAAAAAAAGTTACTAAATCGGTGTAATATCGCTACTTAATCGGTGTATAATGTATTTAGAATATAGGACATAAGTAGATACGTATTTCCAGTATTTTATATAATTTCGGTATAAAATACGTAAAAATCGGGGTTTCCCAAGTTACCGATAAATTTAATAACGAAAAAAACTATTCGTTCCTAATAGTTATAGATATTTAAAATCGCTTCTACGATATAAATAATACGTTTTATAACGATAGGTACGTTATTAAAGAGTCGGATAATATAAAGATAATAAAGAAGGCGAAGGGGTAGACGATAAATATATATAAAATTATAATTAATAAAAAGATAACCGGATATATTAATATTAATTAAGGCTTTAATTTAGATTCGAGATTAACTATTCCGTAATTAATAAGAAATAATTATATATTTATTACGAAAAGTAAGATCGGTCTTAAAAAGTTATATAATAAATTATAGTAAAAACTTAATCGGTAACGAAGGTAAATTAAACGATATAACCAATAAATAAAAAAATATATATAGGGTTCTAGGTACCTATAATCCTAATACGCGACTTTATACCGGGACTATTCTTTTCCCGCGTTTAAAATAACTCCTCTTATAATACTCTCGTTATTATTAATAATAATTATAATATTAGATCGGAGGCTAGCTAGTTTAATAAAATAGACTTTTATATTATATTTAAATAATTTATAATAAAAGTAAAACCTCTATTTCTCGTAAATAACTTTAATTACTAGGGTTCTCGTTAATTTACTTTTAATAATAATTTAGGCCGAATTAAAATTTATTAACTCTCTAAATAAAATAATAAAAACTAGTCTAGTAATAAGAATAAAAATACTCGTTATATTAAAGCGAGTTATAGGGGTAGAAGTTAATAGAGGTATAATAAACCTCTTTAAAATTTATTTTAATTTAATAAAAACGATACTTTAACGAGATAGATAGTATTTAATCTATTAAAGTTCTTAGTCGATTTCGGAGTATATATAGACGTGTTTATCGAAGGTATATAACCGTTAGTTATTAACTTTCCTTTAAGAGATAAAGGCCTATTAAGTAGTATAATTAATATTATATTTTATAATATTAATTAAGGATTCATCCTTTATTCGAGAATATTCCTTCTTTTAAGAGACGAGGTTAAAATATTTATTAAAAGGTATAAAGCCTTACTTAAATTCCCGGATATAATTCCGAGTATTTTTTTATTTAAACGGGTTATTATATACTTCTCGTAGTTTCTTTTATTAATTAGTAAAGTTAGTTAAAGTATAGAGACCCTCCTTTTAATAATAGTTTATTAAATTAAAGACTATTTTACCGATAACTAATTTAAGCTTTATATAAATAATCTTATTATTATCGGTAGAGTAACGGTTATGATTTATATATATCTACTATATTAACGTTTATTTTTAAATATCTAATTTATTCTAGTCCCCTTTATATTTCGAGATATCTAGAAATTTTTCGGATCTAGGAGGTATTTAAAATCGCGAGGGGGTAGGTTATTAAATATTAAAAAAAAAAGACGAGCGTAGGTCTATAATAATAATATTATTAAAAGTATTCTTATCGAATACTTAGGGCGGGGGTTAAGGTATAATTTAAATTATAATAAATACGACCTAGGCTATTACCTAAACGATAATATAAATTAAAAATTACGTATTTAACGTAGAAGGAGGAGGAGGCGTAAATAAGGATAAAGTATTTAATAAAGAATTACTCTCGATTTAAATACGTAGGTAGTCGAAGGTATTAAGGAAATTAATAAAGTTATTCTAAACTTCGGCGAGGAATTATTATACGCGGTCCTCGGGGTTAAGGGGTTAATTCTTTATAATAATTATACTAATATTAAAGAGTACTAGTTAAGTAGTTAATCTTTTATAATATTAAAGAACGGGATTAATATTTAGAGGTTTATTAAATTAACGGCTAACTTTATTAAATTATAGCCTAGTTATAATATAAGAATAAACTAAAATAAAAGATAAAGGACGAAAATTAGGGTAGGGTTAACTACTATCTAAATAAAAACTAATATATAGAGTATTTATTTATTTCTTATCTCGACTATATTAGGATAAAAATAGAGAAATTAACTTAAATTTAAATTAAATTTAAAATAAATTAGGCTAGGCTAAGGTAAATAAGGTTATACTATAATAGAATAATAAATCTTACCGAAGATTTCTATTATTAAGTTAGTATTAAAATTATTAATACTAGTCTTAAAGTCTTTAGTTTTAGAAATATAGAAGTTTTTTATTTATCTCGAACTAGGTATCCTTCTTTAACTCTAGAGTTAATATAAATAAAAATAATATTATAATTATATTAAGTAAATTTATAAAAGTACGAAATTTAGTAACTATATTTTAATAGTCGAATATTAACTAGTTTTCGATATTATTAATTTTAGTAGATTTAGTATATCGAATAATAATTTAAATATAGTTAGTAAATTCTCGTCGAGTATAAATATTATATAAAGTATACTTTTTATTTATTAGATATATTAAAACTACTCCCGTAACTTTCTTAAAATAATTAATAAAGACGTTATATTATTCTTCTATATTTATTTTTATTAATATAAAAATCGACTCTTTTAAAATTAGAAAACTCGGTAGAGTATTAAACTAAAACTACTCTCTTTAATAAAGTATTAAGATTCGTTTATATAGTAATAATATTTTTGAATATAGTAAAATTACGTACGCGTTTAACGAAAAGAATAATACTTCGGTAGTAAATATTATAACTAATTATAATAATATCGCCCTCGTTATAGAATTTATCTAAATATAGATTAAAATAATTAAAATAACTAGAATTTTATTTATTATTACTAGAAGTTTTATTATTAGTATTTAACGGGCTTAATGAAGTTTATAAACTTTAAAGACCCTACGATAATAAATATTAAACTACTATTTAGATAAATTTTATAAAATACTACTAGAATTACTCCTACGTTATATTCTAAAAGTTAAAAGTTATATCGACGTTATAGATATTACTAGGGCCGATTAATTAATTAAAAATACTTTTTTTAATAGATTTAATTAATATATAAAAGAGTTATCGACTATTTAAGCCCGAAGAATCTAATAGTATTAATTCTAATATATAACCCCTTATTAGGGTATTAATTATAGACGGAGGAAAATATTATTAAATCTATTAATTAACCTCTAGGCGTTCTCGGAGCTTTTATATTTAAATTATAAAGATATTAATAACTTTTTTAAAAATCGATAAGTCGGTAGATTATTAATATAAATAAATAGGAAGTTTTACCGAAGTAATTCAATTAGTTCGTCTAGGAGTTAAAACTCTACTAAAGATTAAATAGTAATAATATTTAATAATATAGTCGATTAAATAATTTATAAATTCCGGAACTTCGTTAATATATACTCGGCTAGTAACGTTAACGAAGTTAGAGATCTAGAAAGTAAATAAGATATATTTATTAATTAAATTAAATAGGTACGAAATTAATTTAATAATTAAAACCCGATAATATTAATTCCTCGAAACGGATATCGATTAAAGAAAGTTTTACTAGGACTAAAAAGATAGATTAATAAAATAATAAAGATATTTAACTTTCGTTAAAAAATCTTACTTCGATAAATAAAGACGGGGTACTCGTATATTAAAGAACTAAAAATGAAATTATACTAAAGACTTTAGAGACTAGTATATAGGAGGAGATATAAATATTTTTATAATAATAACTCTTATCCTACGAAAAACTTCCGCGTAAAAATAGTTATATTTATATAAGACGTAAAAAAGAGTATTATTCTATTTTAGTCTCGTCTATTAACGAAGGCGTTAATAAATAACGGAAATTTTAATAAAGGAGCTCCTAGTAGATTATTCGATAATTAATTAATATCGAATAAAATCGTTACTACTATATTATAATATAGTAGTATAGTATTTAATATATAGTAAAAGAGTTGATTTTTTCTAGTCCTAGGCCTACGTACTTAAGGTATTTATACTACTTATATATAATTTAATAAAAGTAGTTTATTAAATAATCGTAATAAACGAAGTAATATAAATTAAAGATTTTATTTATAATAAAAGTTACTCCCAAGAAGAGGATCGCGCGAGGGTAGCTAGATAATAATATAATCGATTAATATACGATATTTCGCTATAAATCTTAATATATTAACGATAAAAAATTATAGACTATATCTCTTTATTTTTAATTTACTATCGTTAATTATTATTCGATTAAATAGAGATTATTTAGTATTCGATATAGATTAATAAATATAAACGTAAAGATATTAATAAACCCTTACCGAGATACTCTATTTATAGATCTATATACTTTAGTACTATTCTATATAATAGACTAATTATATAAAAAGTAATATTAAAGAATATTAAGAAATATTCTAGCGATTAAATAAACTATATAAAAGAATATTAGAAATATTCTTTTTACTATACCTCTATATTCTTACGGGTATATTATAATTATTAATTATTCTAATTAAAATATTACTAGTTAATAAATATTAAGAGGCTAGGATAAAGTTATAATAATTATAAAATAATCGTATATAAAGAGCGACTAGTAATTACTAGTATTTATCTTCAAGATTAATTCTCCTAGTCGGATCTTATATTTAAATAACTATAAGTTAATATTTATTAATTATTATATATCGAGTTTTATCTATAACTAAACCCTTATAAAATATCTCTAACTTCGAATAATTAATTACTCGTGGGATATTAGTCGGGTTTTAAATTAAAAGAATATCTCTAAATTTAATTCGAAGGAACTAGAATTATAATATCTATTATAGAGTTTCTTAAACAAGAACTCTTTAGAGATTTCAATTCTATAATATTTCCTAGAGTTAAGAGTATTAGAGATCGGCCGTTTATTAAATAAAATACTAAATTACATTTATAATATTTCTTTTATTATCGGAATTTTCTCTCGTTAAAAGGGCGATTAAGTTCGGGACCTTAAATTACGATTAAATTTAAAATAATAAGAATTTAGCGTATTTATAAAACTATATAATCTTTAGTATTTTTTTATATTTTTTTTACGCGTAATACAATTTATTAACTCTACGTATAGCGCTTTTAATATATTAATTTTATATATATAAATAACTCGATTTAAGACGATTCTTATACCGTAAAAATTTATTATTTTAGATAAATAATCTTAACGTTATAAGATTTTAAAGATTAGGAGTAGATTTAATAAAGTATATAGAGTTTAAAAAGGAAAAGTAATTAAGAAATTAATATAAAAAATCTAATTTTTATACCCGATTTCTAAGATTATAATTTAATACTTTAACCTCTAGTAACTCGTAAACTATTAAATTAATTAAATTAAATTTTACGATATTAGAGTCGCCTTAAATCGAGCTATCTATTTAAGTAGGTTCGATATATAAAAAGCGATATACGTAGAGTTAATAAGTTGTATTGCGCGCAAAAAGAAAAAAAAATACCAAGGATTGTATAGTTTTATGAATACGCTAATATTGAGTAAAATCTTCGCCGATATTTCCCCCTCCTCTTTCAATACACCCACTAATACCTCCGCTATTAGTCCGGAGATAATTGGAGTTTAGCTTCGCACGTTCTCTAAAACAAGATCTCGAGGTAGTAAATATAGGTACTACCGATAATACAGTGAAGTAGCTTTGGTAGTCTCTATTCCCAATACTAAGATCAGCTTGAACTCCGTTTGCAAGATTATTTATTATCCTATATAGGGAGCCTCCGGCTTTTGTAGAGTATCTCTTGTCTTTTATACAAAATCTGGAGCCGAAGAAGGCTGGCTCGTGACTAGCCACCGTCCCTCGAGGTTGAGACAACACTCTTGATCATGGGTACGGAAGTACCTAGTTTACGTTCCCTTCAGTATCTTGAATATACAGGAAACCTCAAGCTTCATTATAACTCCCACCTAGGGGACGATAGCGACGATTGTCCCGTATATAACGGGAGTTGGGAGTACTGCAGGGGGCCGAGCGCACGGCAGATTACTACCTTGGCGACAGAGAAGCAGGGGCACATATAGAGGGCTCACCGTCCATTTTTCCCTTCCTTCTCTAGTCTGTTCGCACTCTATTATACAGCGCTTTTTGCCCACCCTCCCGCTCCTTGAGTTTTTGTCCCTAGCGCGGCTTCATTCTGCCCCTTACGCGATTTTCATTTCTGCCCCTAGCGCGGCTTCATGTACATATACTGCTCCAGGTAGCTGTCGCGTAGATAGCGGGAGTTCTCACCGCCAGCGAGGCCCCTTCTTGCCGCCAGCCAATTACGGCTCGGCTACTCAGCGGCTGCTGTTCGCATGTAGCCTTACTACAGTTCAGTAGGTAGAAGGGAGCCATTGGCGGTGACAGGGCCAACCACTCAATAACATTATCTTTGCATGACGAAGTACTCCCAACATACGAAAGGAAAAGCTGAAGACACAAATCAGGACAACAGCGCTTTCTTTGTCTAATGCTCTTTATAATAGGTCTTTACTTGGACTCTGTTCTCTCCTATATAAATACTTCTCTAGAGACGGTCACCGTTACTTGGGTCGTGTTTCGAAATAACGGCTAAATATATAATACGAATAGACGAGTACCTATTAATAGGATTTCGCTTATCGCCTCTCCTTTTTATTTCCGCGTGGTGGCTCCGGGAAGCCCTAGGGGCGTATACTAGAGGGCGTATAATATAGTTCGGATTTAACTATTAATACCGTAGTATTTAAATTTATATATAATCCCTATATAAATCTAAATATAGTTATATTAACTAATTACTAACCGCCTTTTAAATTATATATATATAAATTTTCCACCCTTACCTCTATTCTTTTTATATATTATTATTTATATTATTATCGCCCTCTTTTATCGCTCTCTCTTATCGCTCTTCTCCTACCTCGTTATCGCTAGCCCGTTAGTTATAACTTAGGCTCCGTATATAAACTTTAACCCGTCTCTCGTCTCTATTATTTAAAGAGTTATTAATAAGACTCTACCCGAGTACCTTAAGACCCCCGCCGATAAAGAGACGTTCGATATTCCCGAGTAAGTATAGGAGTGTCTATAAAACTAGGTATCTAACTAAGGCTTTACTATAGTCGTCGGTTTATATAATAAAGAGCGGAAGAGCTATATTTACGTATATTATATTAAGGATACAAAGAACGTACGTAGGAGCGGGAGTAGAAATAGGAGCGAGAGTGGGAGTAAAAGTAAAAGCGGGAGTAAAAGTAGGAGTAAGAGTAAAGCGACGATAATACTATTAATAACCCGCTCGAAGTTCTACTCTTACTTATTTAATAATAACCTCCGTTACTTTAATTTAAGCTACGCCGCCGCTAATTTAAAAAACTAATATAGTTTTATAAACCTATCTTTAATAGTTAAGAAAACCCTCCTATTTTATTATTTTATTAATACTCGGGCGGCGATAGCCTAAGTTTATTTAAATATAGGAATAAATTAAAGGCGAGTTATAACTTTACGGGGTAAAATTAAAGAGTTTTATATTAAAAACGAAGAGTAATACTAAATCGTCTATCTTTATAAAGAAGTGATCTAGGAATAACCTTATCGCCGTTATAAATATTAACGAGCGGGAGTCGTAGGAGTAACGGATTATTAATATAACGTTTTTAAATTAATTTAGTTAATAGTATAGAGCGGAATAATAGGGTAGAAGAGTAATAACGATATATAAAAGATATAAATAAGGTGGATTAACGATAGTTATATATATATAATAACGATATACTACGTTAATATTCAAAGCGGTAATGGTAATATAATTAATATAATAGTACTTAAATTTATATAAGAATTATATATAAATTTAAATACTATAGTATTAATAATTAAATCCGAACTATATTATACACCCTCTAGTATACGCGGGCTTATAGCTCGGACGGGGTCTAAAGTTACTCTAACTAATTTAATATATCTTTAATATATATACTAATATTGAGGTAGAACTAGGGTGAAGAATATACTCGGTATATATACGACGTTAATCTCGAGTTAAAATTTTTGCTCTAGGGCTATTACCCCGGGAAAGTAGTATATATTTAATATATACCGATTAAGCGCTTATAACGTGGGTTGTTTCGGGGCCTAAAAAGATAAGATTTTTATATTAAAGTCGAAATTTAATTAAACTTCATTATATTTAGTTTTTATACGTTTATTACGAGCCTAAAAGCCCTGAAATAACTACGTTATAAGCGCTTCGTTAGTATATACTAAATATATACTAAGTATATACTTTTTATTTTAGGTAGGTTTTAAGGCCTAAGGCCCCGAGAGCTAAAGTCAAGCCAAGGTCAACGCGTATATACGGTAAGTTCAGCCGGGGTGAGAGCCCCATATGCTGAGCATATACGCTTGCCTGACCCTGGCTTGGCAAGGGCTAGACCCCGTGCCTACTACATCCCGGGTGTGGGCCCCCAGGACTTCCCGTGGTGGCTCAGACATGACACCGAAGCGATTCCCATATAACTGCTTCTCTAGAGACGGTCACCGTTGCTTGGGTCGTGTTTCGAAACAATGGCTGGGTACAAGATACGAATAGACGAGTACCTATTAATGGAATTTCGCTTGTCGCCTCTCCTTCTTGTTTCCGCGTGGTGGCTCAGACATGACACCGAAGCAATGCTGTACGTGATTTTATATAGAAGCACTTCATCCATCGATTGCGTTCCGGATCTGTATCGTTGGCTTTTTGCTCTCGGTATCGCTATTGACTTTTATCCAAAATTGCAGAATTGTACTTCTCCACTATGCTTCCGAAAGCCCAACGTTTTGCCTCTTCTTGGCTGTTCCTGGCAGCACTCTACCATGCAACTTATTGTATAGCGGCTCCTCCACAACGCCTACCATATAACGGTCCGTTATTATCCATTCTTCGAGCCAGTAATCACAGTGTCCGGCTTCCAGATAGCGCCCTCAAGTTCGTCTCCCTGCTCTAGATTGCCCAGCACTTTCTAAATTTACCCTCCCTCAAGTGTCCCTGCCTCCGGATTCTGCACAACAAACGACCTACAAGCCCCCGTTGAAAGATACATAATCGACATCCGCCCTTCCACTACAATCTTGCATCTCTACTATTGCCCCGGTCTCCCTATTGACCGAGACGCGATGGATAAGACTCTCGGATTCGTGCACGATTACATGGCACGCCAAGCATACACGTACGGAGGGAATGCTCATCTCGTGGCTGCAGATGACCCCTATCAGATGGCAAGAGTCCAGGACCAGAATTGCACCTTCGAAATAAGTTCTTCGGGCCTCAGTCCTATTACGGGAGTCACGTACCATTTGACATACCAAGTCGTTCTGAATGTAGTACACGGTCTTTTCAATTTCCTCACTCCTGACCGACTGGGAAGTATTGTGGCAATGGTTTTCGATCCGAGTCTTGGCGAGGAGAAAGTCGGAACGTTGGGCCTCAGACCTTGGGAGGATTGAAAGGTGACGCTCTTTGTCACGTGGTGGATGCAGATGATGGGATGGAGCAATGGCCTGGAACCTCTCATACCTCTTTGGTACTAGCTTGCGGGCCTCAGCTCTACCTGGGCACTGTGGCATATTAAGGCCATTCTCTCCATAGATCAATCAACAATCTTTTACACCACATACTATTATACTGACCCCGTGTCAACATGAAGAGAAAGGAATGCAACAACACGAAAAGAGAATGTCCAAAGTGTTATGCGGAACGAAGTAGATCATGTCAACGAAAGCAGATCGGGCATGCGTCATCCCAGCACATAGAATCACACAAGTCATACCTCCAATAATGCAGCAAGTCCTTGAAGGAAAGACGCCAGCACAAAGATCCGAGCACTAACAGCCACTCCAATGTCCAAGTGGCGCTCATAAGTGTTGATAAGAGTATCCATGGCTGGGAATACAACAAGCAACAAGAGCAACAGCCACGCGATCTTGCCTTTCTTGTTGCTCCTTAGGCATTCACCTCGGCTCCCTTTTCTAGTAGCATATGCATTACGGAAGTGTAACCTTCATCCGATGCCGCCTGCAATGTGGTGCCATATTATCCGCCTTAGGCATCGACCTCCGCTCCCTTATCCAGTAGTATTTGTATCACCAAAGTATGACCTCCAAGCAATGCCGCCTGCAATGCGTTAGCATAAGGTCCGCCTTGGGCATTCACCTCCGCACCCTTATCCAGAAGTATCTGTACCACGGAAGTGTGACTATTTTCTGATGCCGCCTGTAATGCGTTGCCATATTTTCCTCCTTGAGCATTCACCTTCGCTCCTTTGTTCAGCAGTATCTGTACCACGGAAGTGTGACCTTCAAGCGATGCCGCCTGTAATGCGTTACCATGATGGATGCCTTTGATGTTCAGCTCCGCTCCATTATCCAGCAGTATCCGCACCACAGAATCCTAATCTAGTTTAGATGCCCAGTTAAGTGCAGTACGTCCATCTCCATCCTCAGCGTCCAAACTAAGATCCGTTGATTGCAAAATATCTCGAAGGATATCACTGTGTCCATTAAATACTGCCAACCGAATATCAGTTATGTCGGATTGGTTCTCGTAAGTGTTGTAAGCTATTCAAAAAACCTGGAACCAGTACTTGAATCTTCCACTGCCCGTATTATATAGCTGGTAGATCATATCCATTGGAAGATAAGCCTACTGTCTTTTGTATACTCTTAGGGTTAGGGCTAGTCGGCTCGAGTAGCTTTCTGTACAAAGTAAGTAAACTACCATTTTGCGTTCTTCGTGCTTTACTAAGTATTATGTTATTATGGCCAGGAGCGAGACCGAATGCGACACAACTTGCATATTCTTCCATAGTAAGGTAGTTAGCGTAACTTACGGGAAGTACTGACTTATATTAGATAACACTACTTGGGAGTAAAATAGATTAGATCGCTCGGCCGTGTATATAGAGATTATTACCCATATATAATATACATATATTAATAATTACACAGATAGGTAGTGTATCTCAATATATCGTATCAAGTTATTTAATAATTTAAATAGAAAATCGGTTATAACTAATAGAGAAAAGATTTTTTATATTGAAATTTTATCTCGAGTATTCATGACACGGGGTTAGTATAATAGTATATAATATAAAAAATATAAATTAATCTATAAAAGAAATAGTCTTAATATACTATAATATTAAAATAGAGTTGAAACTCGTAGGCTAGTATTAAGGAAATATTAGAAACTCTAAATTATTATTTTATTTTATTATTTATATTTACCCTATAATAATTCAAGTCCCCGAGAATAATTAATTAAATACTTTAATATACCTCAAGTATTTTTAGTCGAGGAGTTATTAATATTTAAATAAATTCTTTAATTACGAGTAGATTAAAGATAACTAGGGTCGATTTATAATATATAATATCTATATTACTCCTAGTTTTTAATAAATCTAAATATATAATAAATATATAATTCTCTTTTTTTTTTAAATATATTATTACCTCTCCTAGTAACTAAAGTTATATTTAATATAAAATCAACTTTTTTTAATATTAAACCGTCGATAAATTTAATATATTATTATATTTTAATTTATTTAAAAAGCTCTAAAATGGATTATTTATAGTATTTTATTCTTTATAAATTATATTTTAATTATTTTATAATTTATATACTCCCCTTTTAAATATTATAATAAATATATATATTAACTTTATATAGATATTACGAGACCTAGTTAGAGATTTTGAGAAAGTAAATATTTAAATAGATTATTATATATTTAATCTACTTTACGCGTTTAAATAATTTATTAATTATATTTTAAATAAAGTAGTTTTCGGTTTTACTATTAATAACGCGTTAAATTTAAAGAGTTAAAAGAATAATATTTTATCAAAGAAACTAGTATATATTTAAATTTCGGATATAATTATTTATATTTAAATATATAATAAAGAGTATTAAAATTATATTAATTACCTTTAATATTTCTATAAAGGGGACTAGGCCTTACTACGTTTATATTAAAATTATAATATTCTAGTAAATCAATTTACTAGTTATAAGTATATTTAATAAATAACTAGATTATTTAATATTTTTAATTATATCGATAGGCTTGTATACTATCTTAATATCTCGGAAAATTAAAAGATTTATAACGTATTTTCAATAATATAATTAAAGTAATATTTATTATTAAATTAAAACTCTTTTAAATATCTACGATTTATTAACTCTAGAGTAATAAAAACCGAGCGAGATAATTTAGCTTTAGAATAAAAACTAAAATATATCCTCGATAATTATATTATTAAAAGAGGGAAGAGTTATATTACCGAATATCTCTTATCTTAGAAAGACTAGAGATTTATATAGGACTATTAAATAAATATTAAAAATATTTTCGCGGACGAATTTATTAAGGAATATAAATAGTAAATTAGATATTAAATTAAATTCTTCTTCTAAGATCGATAATTCTAGAAATATAATTATATTTCTTTTTTATATTATCGCTTATTACGAACGTTACACGGTATTAGGTCTATTTAATAGAAGGGTAGAATAAATACCGGTAGTAAAACTACTCACTACGATCGGAGAGTAAATAGGGTAAATAAGTCACTACTCACTATACTCACTAAGTAAATAGGGTGAGTACGCTACTCTTAGTACGGTTTCCTTCTATTATATAGATAGTGTGTTTCTTAGTAGATAGGAGCTTCGTATTTAACTTCCCTTAAAACTTTTAATTATAGATTCCGAATATAAACGTTTATTAAACTATTAATTAATTTTATTAAATTTATTTAGTTTTATTTTATATTAATACGAAGCCTATTATCCTTTAATCTTTAATACTCCTCTCTACGAGTACTAACCTAGGTCCTATCGATATTATACTACGATATTAAACGGAGAGTCTTAATACTTTAAATACTCTTAGGATAAATACTTTAGGATTAATAAAGATCTTAACCCTAAATACTTAAAATAGTATTAAAAGACGTAATACTATAGAAGAAGGGGACCGTATTAAGGTCGCCCGACTAGATTATTACTATAGGGAGCGCGAAAAGTTTAACGACTAGTTAATATAACTCTAGTTATTCTTTATATTTAACGAGAATATTATACTAGCTATTAAATAAATAACCTTTATAATAATTTATATAAGAGGAAGTATATAGAAATAAGTTAAATTAATTTTAAAGTATTATATAAAAGTAGTAAACGATACCGATAACTTATTAATAAAGTTTTAGATAGAGAACTTCTCTAGGTTTAAAACCGAAATCCGTTATATATTTAGACTATCCAATAAAAATAATATAATAGTTCGAGTTATTTAATATTTAATATAGTATAGGTTTATATCCGATTACTCGGCGCAGTTCTAATACTACGTAATACTTATAGATTAAGATAACACTATATTTATAACGATATATCGACGAGGATTAAAAGATAATATAAAAGACGAATTTATACGAGTAGGAGCCGTTATAAAGGACCTCGATATATTTATAAAATAAATAATTAAAATTAACGATAAGTTATACGAACGTATAATAAAGAAACATTATAACGGAGGAACTAACGGATAAGGACGTTTAGGAGTTTACGATAATAAATATAATTCGGCTAGTTATTACCGCTATAAGAAACCTAACCCGTATAATTATATATTAATAAAACTCGATTTTATTAAGAAGGGACCTATAAGAGGATTTTAAAAGAGGGGTAAATAATAATAAAGGGGTAAAAAAGTAATAAATTACTATAATTATAATAAACCGGGCTATATCGCTAGGAACTATCGTTCGAAAAATATAATAAATTAATAATAATTAAATATATTTAAAAAGGAGATACCGGATAACGTAGCCGGGTCCCCTAAGGATCTAGTATAAGATAATACTATATTTAATAATTTACTAAAGAAGTAGGGGAACGTTAGAAAGGAGATCGTTTAAAGAATTCGAGAACTCGAAGAACTAGATAATAATAACGATAAAACTCTAAAGGAAGACTTAAAAAAAGGATAGGAATAAGAATAAAGTATAATAAACTCTAAAGAATAACTTTAGGTAGTAGATTATCTCGATAATTTTAAAACTTAATCTATCGTATTAAAAGAGAAACCCGAAGAAAAAAAGAAAGAGAAAAGATAACCTACTAGAATTAATTATACCTATAATAAATATTACCCACGATATAAGGAGATATACTAGTTAGTATATATAAACGAATATTATAAATACTATTACGATAGTTTAGGAGAGCGAAAGTATATCGTAAAACCAAGATATAGTTATAGTTAGTGGAATAACTATACTAAGAATAATTACCCGTAGTATTTAATTAAGAAAAGAGAGAATTAAGTCTTCCTAGGCCACGATAAAGAATAGTAGTTATAGTTATAAAACTAGATAAAATATAGTAAGAAAACGAAATACTATAACTAGGACGAATAGTACTACTACTTAACCGAAGATTATAAGAGATACTTCGAATCCAAAGAGTACTATAGACTTTTATCTTTATCGGGAAAAGACTAGTCCCTCGTATTAAAGAGAAATACGAGGAGATTAATATATTAACCCTAGAATAATATCTATACTTAGTTTAGTACGGTATATATATACGGTTATTAATAAAAGTTAACGGATATAAAGTCGTTATAATAATAGATTTAGGAGTAACTAATAATTTTATATCTTAAATAATAATTTAAGTAATTAACCTATTAACTCGAGAAAAAAAAGAATAATATAAACTTTAGTTAACCGACGGGTCGAAATTATTAATAGGAAGAATAAATAAAGAAACGTTCCTACTACTAATTATTATTTAACGCTACTATAAGGAAATTACCTTCGATATAGTAGGAATAACTATTTATTATATTATTCTAAGAATACCTTAGTTAAAGAAATATAATTTAATAATCGATTAGAAGAGAGGAGTACTTATATTTCCGCGTATTAAAGACGTTGTTAATATAATACTTATATACCTATAAAGAATAATTATAAATAAAAAGTCGAACCGTAGCCCGGTCGAAGTTAATAATATTTTATCTTCGAATAAAAATAACCTTATATAAGGATCCGACTCGATACGTACTAACTAGAGAGGTTAATAGGGCGAATAAATTAGAGTTTATAAAAATAAAAACGAACCTCCTAATATCTTTAAAAAGTATTAACGATAAAAGTATTTTTTTTAGGAAGAGATAATTATAAAAGTATTACCTAAATATTAGTTATAGGATTATAAAATCGAACTCGAATCTAGTAAATAACCGATATTTAGACCTATTTACACTTTATTAGAAAAAGAACTCGGAGTATTTCGCGGGTATATCGACGAGAACCTTAAAAAAGAATTTATTCGAGAATCTAAATTACTAGTAGGTTATTTAATCCTCTTTATAGTAAAAAAGAATAGAAGTCTACGATTATATATAGATTATCGAAAGTTAAACGATATTACGGTAAAGAATCGGTACCCTTTATTAAATATTAACGAGTTATAAAATCGGTTTATAATAGTAAAAATCTTTATATAATTAAATCTTCGAGGCGCGTATAATTTAATTCGAATAAAGAAAGGCGAGGAGTAGAAGACTACCTTTAAAATTAGATACGATTATTACGAATATTTAATAATACCCTTCGGATTTATTAACGTACTAGTAACCTACTAAATATTAATTAATAATATTATACGAGTATATTTAAATATAACGGTAATTATATACCTCGATAATATCTTGATCTACTTTACTAATAAGGAAGAATATATTTAATATATATAAGATATCCTAATTTATTTATTACTAGCTAGACTTCTCTTTAAACTAAAAAAATACGAGTTTTATAAGGAATTAATTAAATTCCTTAAGTTTATAGTTAGTATTAAAGGTATTTATATAAACCCTAAAAAGATTAAAAGTATTAAGGAATAACCTATACTATATAATATTAAAACGGTATAGAGTTTCTTAGGATTTATAAACTTTAATAAAAAGTTTATTAAAGATTATTTTAAAAAAACTTTACTATTAACGGATATTACGAAAAAAGATACCGCTTTTTAATAGGGAAAAGAATAATAATAATCTTTTAAAATATTTAAAGAGGCTTACGAGAAACCGCCGGTATTATATTCCTTTCGAAGTAACGAACTAGCTCGAATCGAAACCGACGTTTCAAATTTAATAATAGGCGCTTATATACTTTAGTAGAGAGACGATAAATAGTACCCTATTATATATTATTCTAGAAAAATATCATTAATAGAATAGAACTATAATATTTATAATAAGGAATTATTAGTAGTAATATCCTTATTAAAATAATAGAGGGTATACGTAGAAAGCTACTCGGATCTTACTATCTTTATAAACTATAAGAATTTTCTTAATTTTACGACGATAAAATAATTAAATCGAAGATAAGTTAAATAGTTAGAATTATTAAAATAATATAAGTTCAAGATCTTTTATACTCTAGGAAAAAATAATAATCGCGCCGATATATTTAATAGGCGAGAAGACTATATAAAAGAGAAGAACGTAGTTATATAACTAGTCTTTATTTAATAATAGGATAGATCGCTAGTCCCGGTACGATAATTAGTAACGACGCTATATATCTTTATTCCCGGAATTATTAATAGTATCTAGAAGGAATATAAGAACGATACTTTAATTAAAATATTAAGAAGTTAGTAATTAGAAATTAAACTATTAGAATATAATAAGAAAATATATCTTCCTAAAGGATATCTTAAGGAAATTATCCGAGATTATTATAATAATCTAGCCTAAGGATACCCTAGAGTTATTAAGATTATAGAATTTATTTATAAAGAATACGACGCGCTAGGACTAAAGTCGCACGTCGAGAAATATATTAAAAAATATATCGAATATTAATAGAATAAGTCTATAAGATATATTAAATATAATTAAATCTAGTTCGCCCCGGTACTAGAGATACTATAGGACGATATTATAATAGACTTCGTTATTAAATTATTAAAGTCGAAAGACCCTATTATAGTAGAGGCCTTTAATTTTATTATAATAATTTATAATAAGTTTAATAAATACGTTATTATAATATTAATTAAGGAAATTTATAAGGTAGAATAAGTCGCCTTCGTATTACTAGATCGATTAATTAGGGATTACGAGATATTTAAATTAATTATTTTAAACCGAGATAAATAATTTATATTTAACTACTAGAAGATACTAGTTAATATAATTAAAACTAAATTACGAATATCGACCGTATATTATCTATAAATAGATAAATAAATAAAGCGGATAAACTAGACGATAAAGATATATTTACGATATTACGTTAATAAAAAATAAAATAATTAAATAAGACTTTTATTTATAATTTAACTAGCGTTTAATAACGGCTAGTCTAATACGATAAAGTTTATACTATTCTTCGCGAATTATAATAAATATATTAATATATTCCTTAAACTTAAAGAAGGACTAAACGTATAAAAGGCCTTAGTTTATATAATTAATATAAAGGTATTATATAAGGATATATAAACCTAAATTAATTATACGAATACTCGAATAAAGAAGACGGTGAATAAATATCGAAAAGAGTATCCTTAATTAAAGGAGGGGGATAAAGTATATTTCTTAATAAAGAATATAAAGAGTAAGAGACTAAATAAGAAACTAAACTACGTTAAAATCGGATTATTTTCGATTAAGAAGATTAAAGGATTAGTTAATTATAAACTAAATCTTCTAACCGACGTTAAAGTATATTTAATATTCTATATCTCTTTACTAGAGTTAGTAAATTTTAATATACTTTTATAGGATACCTTTTATTTCTAAATTAAAGAAGAAACGGAGTTCGAGGTAGAAAGGATTCTAGATAATAAAGATTAAAACTACCTCGTTAAATAAAAAGAATATAACGAAATAAAAAATATTTAAGAGTTAAATACGAATTTTAAGAATTATTTAAATCTCCTACGAAAGTTTTATCTAAAATAAAGGGTACGGCCGATTAATTAAACTCGTCCTCGAGCTATAATTACTCTAAAGATATATTAAATAAGAAGTCGTCGGGCCTAGAACTAATATATTCGACTTCTTTATCTTTTTCTAATTTAGTAATATTTTCTAGCTCGCTTTTAACGAGTTATCTTTTTTTTTTTTCTAGTAACTCGATTTTAACTTAAAGACGATTTTATTTTATTAATACTATTTTAGTTTCTCTCGATTTCTCTTTTTATAACCTTCGGAGACGAGTTTATTTAACGGGCGAAAAAGATATTAAGTTATATTCCCGCCTAGCGCGAATATACTCTACGTATTTATCCGAACGAACTTTAACCTTATACTTCTCGGGGTATCGTTTCTTAATATACCGCTAATAAAAATATATAACTAACTTTAAACTAAAAAGAGATTTACGGAGTTATTATTTACGACGGTAAAATAATAAAGAAACGGAGTTAGATATTTATTATAACCGATAGTTTACTTCCGAGATAAAAGTTTCGGGAGGGGAATTTAATATTACGAATATTATACAATATTAAGTTTACCTAGTAGAAAGATAGAATAAATACCGGTAATAAAATTATTTATTACGATCGGAGAGTAAATAGGGTAAATAAATTATTATTTATTATATTTATTAAATAAGTAGGGTAAATACATTACTCTTAATATAATTTCCTTCTATTATATAAATAGCGTATTTCTTAATAGATAAGAGCTTCGTATTTAACTTCCCTTAAGACTTTTAATTATAAATTCTAAATATAGACGTTTATTAAACTATTAATTAATTTCACTAAATTTATCTAGTTTTATTTTATATTAATACGAAGCCTACTATCCTTTAATTCTTAATACTCCTCTCTACGAGTACTAACCTAGGTCCTATCGACGTTATACTACGGTATTGAACGGAGAGCTTTAACATCGCTCTTTATTTATCTTTATTAAGAAATAATCGTTATATTAAATCTACTTATCGAGCTCTATTTAGAATATAAATACTACGATAATATTAAAGAAGTATTATACCGAGAATTAATAAAACTATTTTTTAATAATTTTAAATTATTCGTTTAGTTATATATAGAGTTATTTACCCCGAATATCTTAATAATATATTATTTATATACTTTTTTATATAAATTTAAATATATTCCTCTCGGTATCGCTACTTTTTAACTAGATAGTATATTTATAAAAAAGAAAACTTCGAATATTATATTAATTATATAATAAGTTAGTCGAATCGGGACTAGCTCCGCGCTAAAATAATTTTAATTTTAAAAGTATCGTTAAACGACTTTCTTTAGTTAATTAAATTTATATTAAGATTTTATTTTTCTAATATATATTTAAGGCCCTAATTCTTTGGTATTAATACTTTAATAATATTATATATATATACTTTTATTTTATTAATATTATAATTTTTATTATTAATTATTTATATTATTCTTATCCCCTCTTATTACTTTATCTCGTTATCGTAATTTTAATATTAAATTTTATAATTTTATATTAAACTTTAAGACTCTACGGGCTTATTTATAATTAATCGATAATTTAAAATATATATTATTTACTTATTTACTTTTATATATAAAAGTTATTTACGTTATTATTTACGATACCCTATATAAGTAGATTAACGAGGGCGTTAACTTCTTTTTTTAAAAAAAGGCGATTTATTACGGGGTAGACTTTAATAGGAGTATTATTATAAATATCGGGTAATATTATAGAGATACTCTCTTTATTTATATAGGTACTTTTTAAATTACTAGATAGATACTCCTCTATATTTAATTAATAGCCGCGGAAGTCGTAATAAAACTAGCCTAAATTATTCGGGCGACGCGGGCGTATAATAATAAAACTACTACTTTATTCTTAATACCGTCAGCGACGACGACGTTATATATATTTAGATTCTAAATAAGTAGATCTTTAAATATAGTATATAACTAGGTTTTAAAATAGCGTTTAATAATAGAATTATTATAGATTAAATATAAATAGGATTTTCTTTATTTTCGTCTTTATTTTACTCAAAAAACGTCGGCAAAACGAAAAGTGGCTCGATCGTGGCTTAGGGCGCTCGACGGGCGCCCCGGGAGCCTTAAACGCGATACCTATCTACCGACTCGACGTGCGCCCGAGGCATGCGGCCAAGGGGCCTAGGCTCTGTGGTAAATACTCAAATAATCAAGTATTCAAGCCGTTATTCGCTACTTGAGTAGAGTATTAGGGGCGATACTTAATACTCGAGTATTTTAGGCCTATAATACTCGAATAATTTAAGTATTATTCGAGTATT